>Ga0302325_10011481_pt1 | contig 19069 bp, 20 predicted proteins | sample Palsa_T0_2_FD_201948 | JGI IMG/M metagenome (GOLD analysis project Ga0302325, IMG submission 201948) | Peat permafrost microbial communities from Stordalen Mire near Abisko, Sweden - Palsa_T0_2 | ecosystem: Environmental > Terrestrial > Soil > Palsa > Peat permafrost | place: Sweden: Abisko...
TCGATTGGGCAGCCGTTCGGGACGCGGGCATCGCCTTCGCGTTCATCAAGGCGACCCAGGGCACCTACGACACGCAGTCCACGTTCGCCGGCAACTGGCGCGCATCCGCCGCCGCAGGCGTGCTTCGTGGCGCGTATCACTTCTTCGATCCCACCGAGGACGGCGCCGCCCAGGCGGCGCATTTTCTGTCCGTGGTCGGCTCGCCGGCCGCCGGCGACTTGCCCCCGGTGCTCGACGTCGAGTGTCCCGATGGCGACCCGGACTGCCTTGGCACCGGTTCGGCGGGCATGGCCGCGGCCGACGACATCCGCGCCCGCCTGCAGGCCTTCCTGGAGGCGACGGCGCAGGGCCTGGGCCGCGCGCCCGTGCTCTACACGTTCCCGAGCTACTTTGCGGACAACGGCGTCGACACCGCAGGGCTGGGCGAGTACCCGCTTTACCTCGCCTCGATCCCCGCGGACGACGATGCCGGCGTGCCATGCTTCGCCGTCCCCGGGCCGTGGTCCAGCGCCGAGTTCTGGCAATACTCGTTCGAAGGGGCCGTTCCTGGGGTGGCCGGGGCGGTCGATCGCGACAGGTTTCTGGGCTCGATCGCCGCCCTCGAGGCCCTCGGCGGCGCGGGTCCGCCGCAAGTCGTCGGTTGCCCGTGAGGGCGTGGGCGTGCTAGCTCGCGCCTCCCAAGATGCAGACGACGGACATCCGCAAGGGGCTCAAGCTTCAGATCGACGGCGTCCCGTACGCGGTGGTCGAGCATCAGTTCGTCAAGCCGGGCAAGGGGCAAGCCTTCACCCGGGCCCGCATCCGGAACCTGCAGACGGGCAACGTCATCGAGCGCACGTGGAAGTCCGGTGAGTCGGTCGAGATCGCGGATGTCGACACCCGCAAGATGACCTTCTCCTGGGACGAGGGCGACAGCCTGGTGTTCATGGAGACGAGCACGGGCGAGCAGATCCACGTGATGAAGGACAAGGTCGGCGACGAGACGCGCTTTCTCTCCGAGGGGATGGACTGCGATGTCACGATCTACAACGGCAACGCCATCGGCATCGAGCTACCGCCCAGCGTCGTGCTGCAGATCACCGAGAGCGAGCCCGGTATCAAGGGCGACACGGCGAGCGGCGCGACGAAGCCGGCCAAGCTGTCGACCGGTGCGACGGTGAACGTCCCGCTCTTCATCAAAGAGGGCGAGTGGGTGAAGATCGACACCCGCACGGGCCTCTATCTCGAGCGCGTGAACAAGTAGAAAAGCGGGGCCTTGTCAGGTCCCCAGGAACGCGGCAGACTGCCGCTCATGGAATGGACGACCCCGACCTGGGCCGAGATCAAAATGGACGCCGAGATTGGCTCCTACCAGGAAGACTTCGAGCCGACGCGCGATCCGATCGCCGATACGGCCGCTGAGGGCGCGTCCGTCCCCGCCGATCGGCAGTAGGCGGCTCGCATCGAAGTCTTCGGCCACACGAGCGGCCTGCCGCCTTCGGCGCTGCGGGCGCTCGATCGCCTGTACCGGCGCCGCGTTCCGGCCGATGACATCACCACCGCCGAGTTAACGAGGTCGCTCGTCGAGGTGTCCGTCGAGATACGGCGGCAGGTCGGCGTGCTCGTACACCGGTCTGGCCAGGTCGAGTTCGTCGTCGTGGGCGACGCGTCGCGGCTGATGCTCCCGGACGTGGGTCGCCTTCGCGCGGCCGAGGGGCGTTTCCGCGGCTTGCGCCTCGTGCACACGCACCTGCGGGGCGAGCCGCTGACGCGCGACGATCTGGTCGACCTCGTGCGCCTGCGGCTCGACCTGGTCGCAGCCATCCAGATCGCACCCGGGGGCGAGCCGCGTTCGCTCTGCTGGGCGCACAACATCCCGGGCGAGGACGGGGCCGCGGCGTACCGCGAGATCGGCCCTGCGACGTTCGGACAGCCGCAAGCGCACGCCGATATCGGCCACTTGATGGCGGGCCTCGAGGCGGAGTTTGCGCGACGGGCTCGGGCGCGCAAGGTCGGCGCGAAGGACGGCCGGGCCATCCTCGTTCACGTGGGCGACAAGTCGCGCGGGCCCGCCGCCGTGCGCGATGCGGAGGACAGCGTCCGCGAGCTTCGCGATCTCGCGCGCACGGCCGGCCTCGAGGTCGCCGACGTGGTCGTGCAGATGCGCGACCACGTGGACCCGAAGCACGTGATGGGCAAGGGCAAGCTCGAGGAGGTCGTCATACGAGCCATCGAGCTCGACGCGGCCGTCTTGGTCGTCGACCGGGAGCTCTCGCCCGCGCAGGCCAGCGCGATCGCCAAGCAGACGGATCTCAAGGTGATCGACCGGACGCAGCTCATTCTCGACATCTTCGCGCAGCGCGCCGAGAGCCGAGACGGCAAGCTGCAGGTGGAGCTCGCCCAGCTCAAGTACGCGATGCCCCGCCTCTCGCAGAAGGACGACAGCCTCTCGCGTTTGACCGGCGGCATCGGCGGGCGAGGGCCGGGCGAGACGACGATCGAGATCGGCCGCCGGCGCGCCAAAGAGCGCGTCACCCACCTGGAGCACCAGCTGCGGCAGCTCGCCAAGCAGCGCGAGCAGCGACGGCGCAGGCGCACGCGGGGTGCCGTGCCCACCGTGGCGATCGTCGGCTACACCAACGCCGGCAAGAGCACGCTGCTCAATGCGTTGACGGGCGCCGACGTGCTCTCCGAGGACCGCCTCTTCGCCACGCTCGACACTCGTTCGCGCGTGCTGCGGTGCGGCTGGGCGGGGTGGGGCGAGCGCGAAGTCGTCATGACCGACACGGTCGGCTTCATCCGCAACCTGCCGAAGGACCTGTTCGCCGCGTTTCGTGCGACGTTCGAGGAGGCGGCCGACGCCGACGTCTTGCTGCAGGTCATCGACGCGAGCGACCCGTCGCACGAGGAGCACGTACGCACCGTGCTCCGTGTCTTGGACGAGCTGGAGCTCTCGGAAATCCCGCGCATCGTCGTCTACAACAAGATCGACGCCGCCAGTCTGCTCGCGCTCCGTGCTCTTCGGCGCGAGAACCCCCACGCGGAGTTCGTGAGCGCGACGCAGCGCGAGACCATGCGCCCGCTCATCGAGCGCATCGCCCGCGAGCTTGCAGAAAAATGGCACGCAAGCGCCAGAGGACCCGAAGCGCAACCGGAACGCATGCCATAACCGCGCGTGTTCTTCCCTTGACGCAACCGGCTCGGACGTCAGGCCGATGGGGGAAGGAGCGTCGATGCCGTCCCTGGTCCAGCGCCGCACATTGGCCAGCGCCTTGGCGGTCGCCCTCGCGTTCGGCGCGTCGGGTTGCGGCGGGCCGATGGCGGACGCCGAGTGGTTGTTCGACGCGGGGCGATATCCGCAAGCCAAGCAGGCCCTGGCCGCGCTCGAGGGGGCGAGCGCATCGTGGGATGACTCGAGGCGCGCCGAGTACGCCCTCTACCGCGGACTGACGCTGGGGGCTCTCGGGGACTGGGGCCGCGCCGCACGCTGGCTGGCGGCGGCCAAGGCCATCGAGGACGCGCGCCCGTGCTCGCTGTCGCGGGTGGACGCGCTGCGTCTCTACGTGGTCCTCGCGTCGCGACCGTGAGGTAGACTCTCTCGGGTGACCGACGCACGCAGGCTCCGTGCTCCCCGCGGCGCAGAACGGTCTTGCAAGGGCTGGGTCCAAGAAGCCGCCCTGCGCATGCTGCACAACAACCTCGACGCCGAGGTCGCCGAGCGCCCGGAAGACCTCGTCGTCTATGGCGGCACGGGCAAGGCGGCGCGAAGCTGGGAGTGCTTCGACGTGCTGGTCCGCGAGCTTCGCGCGCTCGAGGACGACGAAACCCTGCTCGTGCAATCCGGCAAGGCCGTCGGCCGGCTCCGCACGCACCCGGACGCGCCCCGCGTACTCATCGCAAACGCGAACCTCGTGCCCAAGTGGGCGACGTGGGACGAATTCCGCCGGCTCGAAGCGCTGGGCCTGACGATGTTCGGTCAGATGACCGCCGGCTCGTGGATCTACATCGGCACGCAGGGGATCCTGCAGGGCACGTACGAGACGTTCGTGGCCGCTCGCGAGGCCCACGCCGCGCGCGTCCGGCCTTCGCCAGGGGGCGTCCCCTGGCTGCTGACGGCGGGGCTCGGGGGGATGGGGGGCGCCCAGCCGCTCGCCGCCACGATGGCGGGCGTGAGCTGCCTCGCCGTGGAGGTCGACCCTTCGCGCATCGACAAGCGCCTGGCCACCCGGTACGTCGACGAGCGGATCGACGATCTGGACGCCGCACTTGCGCGCATCGACGCGGCCTCGCGGGGCGCTGCGCCCGTCAGCGTCGCCCTTCTCGGCAACGCGGCGGACGTTTATCCGGAGCTCGCGCGCCGCGGCCTCGCGCCGGATCTCGTGACCGAGCAGACGTCCGCCCACGACCCGCTTCACGGATACGTCCCCCGCGGCCTCTCGCTCGCTCAGGCGGCCGAGCTACGGCGTCGCGACCCCCCCCAATACGTCGCGCGCGCCAAGGCGAGTATGGCCGAAGAAGTGTCGGCGATGCTCTCGATGAAGGAGCGCGGCTCGGAGGTCTTCGACTACGGCAACAACCTCCGCGCGGGGGCGCACGACGCCGGGTGCGACCGGGCCTACGAGATCGCCGGCTTCGTTCCAGCCTACATCCGCCCGCTGTTCTGCACGGGCAAAGGCCCCTTCCGGTGGGTCGCGCTCAGCGGGGACCCGGCCGACATCGCCGCGACCGACGCCGCCGTGCTCGCCGCCGTCCCTGGCGATGCGCACCTACGTCGATGGCTCGACCTGGCGCGCGAGCGCGTGGCGTTTCAGGGGCTACCGGCCCGCATCTGCTGGCTGGGTTATGGCGATCGCGCGAGGGTCGGGGCGGCCTTCAACGAGCTCGTTCGCACGGGCGCGGTCAAAGCACCCATCGTCATCGGTCGGGATCACCTCGACTGCGGCAGCGTCGCCTCGCCGTACCGCGAGACGGAGGCGATGCGCGACGGCTCGGACGCCATCGCGGACTGGCCGATCCTCAACGCGCTCGTCAACACGGCCGCCGGGGCGAGCTGGGTCTCGTTTCACCACGGCGGGGGGGTCGGGATGGGCTTGAGCCTGCACGCGGGCATGGTGGTGGTGGCCGACGGCACCCCGGAGGCCGCCCGCCGGCTCGAGCGCGTCCTCACGACCGACCCGGCGATGGGCGTCCTGCGCCATGCCGACGCGGGTTACCCGGGAGCCGAGGCCTTCGCCGCAGAGCGAGGCGTTCACGTCCCGCACCGCGCAGGGTGGGCGGACAGCGGGCGATGAATCTCAGTTCCCGTAATTGCTCACGGCGACGCGGCGTCCGTCCGGGTCGCGGAAGTAGAGCGTGTTTTGCGTCTCGGCCTCGATGTCGACGCCCAGGGCGGCCAAGCGCTTGCGCCAGGTTTCGACGTCGTCGACGGCGAAGGCCATGAGCTCCTTGGATCCCGCCGGCACGGGCGGCTCGCCGTCTTCGGCGCGCTCGATCATCAGGACCGCGCTCCGCAGGTCGAGCCACACGCTCCCGCGGGCGTCGTCGCGCCGCCTTATCTTGAAATCGCAGACACGCACGTAAAAGCCCTCGAGCCGGGCCACGTCCCGCGTGCGAAGGACCAGATGGTGAATCCGCAAAGGCGTCCTTTCTCGGCCAGCCAGGGGCCGTTTCCCATGCTATTGCGCCGCGGTGACTCTTGGCCACCCTCCCAGTGTCGTCGTCGCTACCCACGGCCATTGCTTCGACGGGCTCTGCTCCGCCGTCATGTTCACGCGCCTCTACCGTCACCTGTCGCCTGGCGACGGGGCGGCCTTCTCGTACCACGCCTCCGGATACGGTCCGGGCCTCAACGGGGTCGACGCGAAGACGCTGGTGGGCGACACCAACGCCATCCTCGACTTCCGGTTCAGCCCCCTCCCGAAGCTCGACTGGTACTTCGACCACCACGTGAGCGCGTTCGTCACGCCAGCCGATCGGGCCGCGTACGAGCGCATGGCCGCCGAGAGCGAGGCGCGCGGGCAGCGTCGGTTCTTTCACGACGGCGCGTACACCTCTGCGACGAAGCTCATCGCCGATGTCGGACGCGATCGTTTCGGCCTCGATGTCGAGCCCACGCGTGAGCTTGTCCGCTGGGCTGACCTCATCGACAGCGCCGCGTTTCCGAGCGCCAAGATGGCCGTCGAGCGCCGTGAACCCGAGCTGAGGCTGATGACCGTCGTCGAGCACTTCGGCGACGACGCGTTCCTTGGCAGCATGGTGCCGCGCCTGCTCGACCAGCCGCTGGCGGAGGTGGCCCGGTCGAAGGACATCACCGAGGCGTACGAGCCGCTCGGCCGCTCCCATGAAACGTTCGTCAAGCTCGTCGAGAAGCATGCCCGTGTCATGGGCCCAGAGCGAGGGAGCGTGGTCGTCGTCGATTTGACGGACGAGCTCATCGAAGTGGCCGGCAAGTTCGTCACGTACGCGCTCTTTCCCGACAGCGCCTACTCGGTCCTTTTGAGCCGATCGCGCTCGAAGTGCAAGATCAGCATCGGCTATAACCCCTGGTCGCCGGTGCCCCGCCGGCACAACATCGCGGCGATCTGCGAGCGATACGGGGGCGGGGGCCATCCGGTGGTCGGGGCCGTGTCTCTCACGGCCGATAAAGTGCGGGAGTCGCAAGACATCGCCCGAACGATCGCCGAAGAGCTCGCGGCATGAGCGCCTGGGGCCGTCGGCCCCTCGTGGTCGGGCACCGAGGCGGTCGCGGTCCCGGTTGGCCACCGGAGAATACGATGGCCGCCTTCGATCGCGCCCGCGCAGAGGGCGCGCGCGCGATCGAGCTCGATGTGCGGACTTGCATCGACGGTGCGTGCGTCGTCTTCCACGACGACACGCTGGCGCGCATGTCCGAGGCGGCGGGGCGGCCCGACCCGCGCTCGGTCGACGAGCTCCATCTCGCCGAGCTGCGCGGCATCGACCTGGGCGGGGGCGCGGGCATTCCGACGCTCGCGGAGGTCCTCGACTGGGCACGAGCAAGCGACGTCGCGGTGAACGTCGAGTTGAAACACGGGGCCGCGCACAAGGCGCTCCTCGTCCGGGGCACGCTCCAAGCCGTGCGATCCTCCCGCGCCGACGTCCTGCTCTCGTCGTTCGACCCGGTGCTACTCGCCCTCGCGGCCGCGTCGGGGGCGGCCGTGCCTCGCGCGCTCCTCACGCACCGCGGGCAAGCTTCTTGGGCCATGCTTCTGCAGCACACCGTCCGCGCGCCCCTGGTCGACGCAGTGCACATCGAGCGGGCTCAGGCCCCCGCGCTGGATCTCAGCCAGTACGCTGGGCGCGGCCTGCGGCTCGGCGCCTGGACGGTCAACGACGCGTCCGAGGCGCGGGACCTGGTGCGCCGCGGGGTGGCCACGATCATCACAGACCGTCCGGGTGAGATCCTCGCCGCCCTCGGCCCCGGGGCGTAGAGCGACGTCACTCGCAGCGGACGGCCTCGACGGGCATCCCGGGCCGCGGAGGCTGCACGAATGTGCCCTCGGGCAGCGGCGGGTTCCAGAGCACCTGCGTGTATTGAAAGCGAACCTCCGCGTCGCGGGAGGGAACTTCGAGGTGGATGGTGCGCGGTACCTCCGCATCGCACTGCGGGCCGCTCGGCGGGATCGGGGGCTCGAGGTTGTCGGGATCGACGCGCGGACCGGCGGTCGAGGCTCCGGCATGGTCGCTGAGCTCCGCGTGATAGAGGAGATATCCCTGCTGCACGACCTTCACGTCGAGCACGCGCAGCCGTTGCCGATCCCAGGGTAGCGATCCATCTTCGGGGCGCGGCGCGAGGTGAATCTCCTCGACGGCCCCGCGCGTGCTCGGCACCGCGATCGTCCAGTACCCCCGCGGGCTCCACTCCATCGTGGCCGACTGCGGCTCGTGTTTGAGGACGGGGGCCTCTCCTTGCAACAGCCTCACGAGGACGTGCCCCGGAACGGGCACGGTGGTCGCGCGCGCGATGTTGCACGCAGTGGCCGGGCCGACGTAGAAGCGCTTGTCTCGGAGGTCGGCGAGGGCAAAGCGTTCGCCGTCGGAGGTGAGGGTCGCCATGGCGACGCCGAAGGGGCTGACGATGTCGAGCCGCACGCGCGCCGGCCGGCTCGCGAAGAGCATCAGCTCGGCCCGAACGCGTCCGTGGTCGCCGTAGTGGTCGACCTTGGCCGTGGCCTGCAAGGCATTGGCGCACTCGAACCCGGCCCGCATGCGCGCCAGTGCGGCGTCGGCGTTTGGCGGCGATGACGCGGGGGGGCCGATGTTCGGAGCGCAGGCGGAGTGCAGCGCGCCGACGAGAAGCGCGCCGACGACGGTGGCATGAAGGGGTGGGCGCTTGGCGGCTTGCGGCATGTCGTGCACGGGGGGAGTCTACAGGGCCGTGGCGCGCGTCGACCTCGTGACTCCGCTGGAAGATGACTGGCGTGACACGCTCGACGGCGTCGCTCGCGCCCGCTCGTGGCCCGACAGCCGGGAGGTCGCTCGCTTGGGGGCCGCGGTGGCGCGCCTGTCGGCGGCGTACAACGATCCGTCTCGAGCGACCGCGTCCGCCCGCGATGCCGGCGCGGCTCGGCTCGGTTTCTCATTCGTGCGCGACGTTCCCAAAGGAGCGGGCGCCGTGCGCGAGCTGGTCGCTGGCGGCGCGCTGGACCTGCAAGGCCACGAGCCGCTGCGCGTCCTCGATCTCGGAGCCGGCCTCGGCGCGACGACCTGGGGCCTCGTGCGCGCGCTGCAGTCGGCCGGTTGCACGCGGCCTGTCGAGGCCACGTGGGTCGACCCCGACGCACAGGCCCTCGAGGTGGCGATGGCGATCGTGCGCGCGCGGGCTTCCCACCCCGCGCGCGTCGCGCTACGCGCTCGAGCCGTGGTGCAGTTGGTGGGCCCCGGCATGGGTCTGGGCGCGGCGCGGTTCGACGTGGTGCTCTGTGGTCAGCTTCTCAGCGAGCTCGACGTAGGTGTTCCGGACGACGCGCGCCTCGCTCGACACACCGAGCTGCTGCGCGGCTGGCTCGCGGACCGACTCGTGCCTGGCGGCGCGCTGGTCGTCGTCGAACCGGCTCTCCGGGATCGGACGCGCCACCTTCACAGGGTGCGGGATGTCTTGCTCGCGCGGGGCGCCGTCGTGTTTGCCCCATGCCTGCACGGTGCTCCGTGCCCGGCGCTCGTGCGCGACACCGATTGGTGCCATGAGGACCTCGCCGTCGACCTGCCGCGGTGGCTCGTCCCGGTCGCGCGGGCAGCGGGATTGCGCCACGAGGGTTTGACGTTCAGCTACCTCGTCCTGCGTGCGGGCGGCGGGCCATGGGGCGGCCTGTGCGATGAGGTTGCGGCCCCGCCTGGCGGCGCGCGCCTGCGCGTCGTCTCGGACACGGTCCGCACCAAGGGCAAGCGGGAGGCATTCCTGTGCGGCGAGTTCGCGTCCGAGGAGGTGGGCCCTGGGTTGGGCGGCGCCGACCTCGTCGCCGCACGGGCTCGCGTCACCCGTCTCGACCGCGACGAGAGCCCCGCGAACGAGGCGTGGACCGCCCTTCGGCGCGGCGACATCGCGATCGTCTCCCCTGCGCCCCGCCTCGCGCATCCTCGCGTCGGTATGGCCACCCGCGTGCTACGGCACCCATCCAAACCTTGACCGGCGAGACCCCGCTCGAGTACCTGGCGATGCAAACCATGCGCGGCCTGTATGCGATCGTCGACGTGGGCGCGCTGCAAACACGTGGCATCGACCCGATCGCGTTCGCGACCGCAGTCCTCTCCGCGCCGCTCGCCGCGCTGCAGCTCCGAGCAAAGGACGTCGGACCGCGGGAGACGCTGGCGCTGCTGCGTGAGCTTGCGCCCATGTGCCGGCGCGCCGGTGTGCCGCTCGTCGCGAACGACCGTCCTGATCTCGCCGTGCTGGCCGGTTGTGATCTTGTCCATGTCGGGCAGGACGACATGCCCGTCGAGCGGGTGCGCCGGATCGCGCCCGGTCTGCGCCTCGGGGTCTCGACGCACACGCTCGAGCAGCTCGACGCGGCCCTCGCGGTCCGCCCCGACTACGTGGCCTTTGGCCCCGTCTTCGCCACGTCGACCAAGAAAGACCCTTCGCCCGTGGTCGGCGTCGACGCCTTGCGGGCCGCGCACTCGCGCGCGCGGGGGGCCGGCGTACCCCTCGTCGCGATCGGCGGCTTCACCCTGGAGAGGGTCGCCGCTGTCGTCGGCGCCGCCGAGGCAGTGGCGGTCATTGCGGCGCTCATCCCTCCCGAGGCCGACCGGCCGCGCACCCGGGCCGAGGTCCTTCGCGACGTCGCCGCGAGGGCGCACCGCCTCGCCGACGTCTTCGCACCCGCGCTCAGGCCGACCGCATCTTGATCATCATGGCCTCGAAGGCGAGCTGCGCGGACGCGTTGCCTTCGAGTTCCCTGACGGCGGCGAGGGCGAGCGCATGCCGCACCGCCGCTGTCTCCGCCGCCCGACCGGGCGCCGTGGCGGATGACCGGGCCTGTGCGCCGAGGGCTTGCGCGAAGGCCTCGAGCTGCGCCGTGAGAGCCTCCTTCGTGAGCTTCTTGGCCTCCTCGGCCAGCTCCAGCGCCGCGCCGAGAGTGCGCCCGTCGAGCGACGCGAGCGCCCTGGACACGAACTCTTCGCGTCGGGCGCTCGCCTCGGGGTCGCTCGCGACCAGAGCCGTGGCCATGCTCCCCGCCGCGAGCTGCGCAATCGCTTCGGGGTCGGCGACGCCCCGTGCGTGCAGCAGCGCCGCGATCGTCTCGTCCGCAAGGGCCCCGAACCGCACCCGGAGCGTGCGCGACCGAATCGTGGGCAGGAGCGCGTCCGGCACCGACGAGAGGAGCACGAAGTGCGTCCGGTCCCCGGGCTCCTCCAGGGTTTTCAGCAGCGCGTTGGCCGCGGAAACGCTCAGCTCTTCGGCGCGCCGAACGATGAAGACCTTGGCGCGTCCCTCGTGGGGGGGAAACGCCGCCCGCGCCAGGACCAGGACGCGCACCTGGTCGATGCTCAAGTCCTGCGTCTCCGGGGTCCGCCGTCCGAGCGCGGCCGGGTCGTAGAGCCCGCGCTCCAAGACGACGACGTCCGGGTGAACGGGCCGGCGCTCCTCGGGCCTCGGCACCGCCCGTACGCAAGCCCGGCACGCGCCGCACGCCTCGGACTGCCCGACGGCGCGGCGTTCGCACACGAGCGCTTGCGCGAGGCCGAACGCCGTCAGCTCTTTGCCCACGCCGTCGGGGCCGTCGAACAAGTACGCGTGGTGGACGCGCGCCGAAGCCAGCGCCCGCCGGAGTGTATCGACCGCCGGCGCCTGGCCGACGACGGCGGAGAGCAGCGAGCCCACGGCCTGTTGGCCTCTAGCCGAGGGCCACGGCGCTGGCGGGCATCGCCGGACGGGCGGCGGGAGTGCTTGCCGAAGAGGCCTGGCGCATCGGACCGCGCACGAAGATGGCCATGCGTTCGACGCGCTCGTCGTGGTCCCCGGCCAAGTCGTGCCAGCGCTCCTCGAACTCGGCGCGCGTCAGGTACACGAATCCGTCCGGCGTCATGGTGCTTGGATCGGCGAAGTAGAGCCGCTCGTCGTCGTAGCCAACCATCACGACGTAGTGCCCGGCGTCCCAGGTCTCGCGATATGGAGCGGCGTGGTCCGTCCACGCCTGGAGGTCGACGATCGGCGGCTCGAGGCGGTCGACGGCGCGCTCGAGATCCGCGACCGTCACGTCGGTGTGACGGTAGGTCGCGTCCAGCCCGACGGAGCGCAGGAAGGCGACGATGGGCTCGGGCTCCGTGCCGCGCGCGTGGGTCGTCTGAAGCGGGGCGTAGAGCGCGCCCTCCTCGACCGGGGCGTATCCGTCCGGGTCCCAGTACCGGAGGATGGCGAGCGTGGCCGCGGCCCCGCAGCTAAAGTCCTTTCGCTGGGTGACGACCGGCACGAGGACGAAGTTTGAGGGCATGGGCGCCATGATACGTCCGATCATACTAGGATCCCGATGACTCACGTCCCATCAAGAATTCGTAAGAAAATCGAGTGGTTACTGCGAAGGGCAGAGGGGGCCCTGCTGCCGGAGCGGGTGCTCGCGGAAGAGGGCAGCCATCTAGACCCAAGACGCGCTCTCATCAAGCTGGCGGAGTCGAAGGACGAGGTTGAGCGCGTAGGCGCGGCCGCTCGCGTCGAACAGCTCAACCGGACGCTGGAAAGCCGCCGGGACGACGACCGCAGGACATACCTCGACCAGCACGGCGTGGCCGGGATCCAGCGCTTCCACTCGAGGGACGGCGCCCGCATCTACTCGATGTCCGTGGAGACTTTCCCTAAGCATATCAATAACGTGTACCTCCTCGTCGATGGCGAGACCCTGACGATGTTCGACTGCGGGTCCGGCATGGACACCTCTCGGCGGGATCTCGCGCTCGGTTTCGCGGGTGTGCGAGGGCTCTTCGCGGAGACCGCTCGTTACGAGGAAGTGGACTGGTGCGTCATCAGCCACGCCCACTTCGACCACTTCGGCGGGGCGAACCTGGTGAAGAAGGAAACGCGGGCGCGCCTGGCGGTGCACGAACTCGATGCGCGGGTGCTCTCGTGCTTTGGCGAGCGGCTCGTCATCGCCTCGAAGGACACCGACGTCTTCTGGCGGCGGGCCGGGGTGCCGGACGCCGAGCGGACGGTGCTCATCGCCATGTATACGGCCGCCAAGAGCGCGTTCGTCGCGCAGGAGGTCGACCGGGTGCTTCGCGACGGTGATTCCATCGGCCCGGGATACAAGGTCCACCACGTCCCGGGGCACTGTCCGGGCTGCATGTGTCTGCAGGTCCACGACGTCCTTCTTACGAGCGATCACGTGCTGTCGCGGACGACGCCGCACCAGTTCCCCCAGGCGATCACCCCCTTCGGCGGGCTCGAGCACTACTTTTACAGCCTGGCCAAGGTGCGCCGCATCGAGGGTGTGAACTTCGCTCTCGGCGGCCACGAAGATCCGATGTGGGACCTTCGTGCGCGGATCGACGCCATCGCGCTCTTCCATCGCGATCGGCTGGCGAAGGTGCAGGCATGCTGCTCCCGGCCACGCACGGTGGTCGACGTCGCGCGCGAACTCTTCGGCGAGCAGGACGGCTACTCGCGCATCCTCGCTCTCGACGAGGCGGGCGCGCACGTCGAGTACCTGCACCAGCTCGGCCACCTGAAGATCGGCAACCTCGACGAGGTTGCGCGGGCGCGCGATCCGGTCATCGAATACGTTGCCCGCGCTTGAGCGCGAGGGGTGGTCAGTCCTCGTCCATCGCGTCGAGGTCTTCGTCGCTCAAGGGAGTGCCCTGCTGGTTTGCGCGCTCGCGGGCGAACATCCGGTTTAGCGTGCGGCGATCGATGCCGAGGACTTCGGCCGCGCGCGTCTTGTTGCCCCCGGTGCGCGAGAGCACGCGATCGATGTAGCGGCGCTCCAGGTCGGCCAGCGTAGGCCAGTCGTCGGCCAGTGAGCCCATCGCGCCCTGGCCTTGCTCATCCGCGTGCCAAGCCTGGGTCACGTCGGGGGGGAGGTCTCCCCCCGTCATCACGCCTTCGCGAGCGAGGAGCATCCCGCGCTCGATGATGTGCGACAATTCTCGGACGTTGCCGGGGAACGCGTAGCCCCCCAGCATCTCGAAGACTTCGGGCGCCACCCGCGGCTCGGGGCGGCCGAGCCGCTCGGAATGGCGCGCGACGAAGTGCCGGATGAGCAGCGGAATGTCGCCCCGGCGGTCGCGCAACGGTGGCACCTGCACCATCACGACTTGAAGGCGAAAGAGCAGGTCCTCGCGAAATCGCCCCGACGACACCTCGCTTTTGAGGTCGCGGTTGGTCGCGGCCACGACCCGGACGTCGATCTTGATCGTTTCGGCGGCGCCGACCCTGCGGATTTCCCCCTCCTGCAGGACGCGCAGCAACTGCACCTGCATCTTGGGGCTGATCTCGCCGATCTCGTCGAGAAAGAGCGTGCCCCCCTTGGCCTCCTCGAACAGGCCGAGCTTGGTGGCGCTGGCGCCCGTGAACGATCCCCGCTCGTGGCCAAAGAGCTCACTCTCCAGGATCGATTCGGGCAACGCCCCGCAGTTGATGGCGACGAACGGTCGATTCTTGCGTGGGCTCTTGACGTGGATTGCGCGCGCGACGAGCTCCTTGCCGGTGCCGCTCTCGCCAACGATGAGGATCGTGGCCGTCGTCGGGGCGACATGGGCAACCGTCTTGTAGACGGACAGCATGGCCGGGGTGGTCCCGACGATCTGCGCGACGGGAGGGTTCGGCCGCGTCGGGCCCTCTTCGGGGGCGCCGCTCGCCAGCTTGCGACGCGCGATCGCTTCCGCGACCATTCGCTTGAGCTCCGTGGGCTCGATGGGCTTTGCGAGATAGTCGTACGCGCCCTCTCCGACGGCACTCATCGCTCCTTCGATGTCGGCGTACGCCGTCATCAGGATGACGGGGGTGGCGGGACTGGCGGCGCGCACGCGCTTGAGCACGTCGTGGCCGTTGGTGTCGTTCGCGAGATGGACGTCGCTCAGCACGACGTCGTAGCGCGAGAGCTTGGCCGCCGCCGGAACGTCGTCCGCGCTGTCGAGTACATCGACGTGGCACCCGTCGGCCCGCAGCACCCGCGCCAGAAGACCGGACAGGGCATCGTCGTCCTCGAAGAGGAGAATGTTCGCCCCCGTCGCTGCGCCCCCGACCGCGCCGGCCGCGGGCCGCTCAATCCCGTCCTGGGTCATTGCGGTGTTCTTTTTTAGCAGATCCGTGACGAGCGGCCCCTTGCCTCCGCGCGGGCACTGTACGCTGTGCCTCCGCGTGCTGCCGCTCGACCCTCCTTCGCGGGGTCTCCTCGTCCTCCGCGTCGCCGAACACGTTCACGGACACCTGGGCTGGCTCGCGGCCGCGGCGCTCGCGCACCCGGCCTTGCTTCTGCGCAGTACGGCGCGCCGCGCCCATCTCTCGGTCGCCCTTGCGGCCTTCGTGGCGACGCTCGCGGGCGCGCTCGGCATGGCGCTCTATCCCGCGTACCGCGAGCAGCTGAAGCCGTCGATCTTCGCGGGGTCGCCCGCCCTGGGCTTTGCATTCGAGCGCAAGGAGCACCTCGCGTTCGGCGCCATCGTCCTCGCCTGGGCCGGCGCGTTGACGTACGCCGGTGCTCTCGTGGCAAGCGGAGGCGTGGGCCAACGGCTGCGGAAAGCCTCCCATGCGTGCTTCGTCGCGGCGGCCGTCTTCGCGGTCGCCACAGCGGCGCTCGGGACGTGCGTCGCTACGTACCGGACGTTCTAGCGCCGATGTCTTTCTTGCTCTTGCGGTCCACGGCGTGCGCTCGTGTTCGGATTGCGGGTTTTCTCGCAGCTGCGGTGCTGGCCGGATGTGCGCCGGCGAGCGCCACGTCGCGCGCAGAGGCCTTCGTTCGTCAGCACCGCGAGGACGAAGCCATCGGCACGCTGCGGCGTCGGCTGGCTGCTCGCCCCGACGACCTGGCCGCGCGGCGGCTGCTCGTGCGCGTCCTTGCCCTGGCGGGCGACCTGCCGGCCGCTCGCGCCGAGGTCGAGGAGATCCGCAAGCGGGTCTCGGCGCAGGACCCAACGCCGTATCTCGAGCTCGGCCATGCACTCGAACTCGCGCACCAATACGACGAGGCGCTCGAGGCGTACGACCAAGCGTCGAGCGTCGCGCCCCTCTCGCCAGAAGGGCCGCGTGAGGGCGGAATGCGGTGTGCGCACTGGGGAGAATCGGCGCTCGCACTCCCGAGGCTCGAGGAAGCGCTGCGGCGCGGGGCACGCGACACGGATACCTGGCACGCGATCGGAGTCGTTCGATTGCACCTCGGCGACGACGCGGGAGCCGAGGAGGCATACCGGTCGGCGGCCGCCGCCGACCCGTCGAGCGCGGCGCCGTGGCTTGGGCTGGCCACGGTCGGCATCCTTCGCGGGGACGCGGCGATGACCCTCTCCGCGTACGACGGCGTGCTCGCGCGCAAGCCGCGATTTGCGGCCGCGGAGCTCGGGCGTGCCTGGGCCCTGGCGAAGCTCGGACGGGTGGCGGAAGCGTCCGAAGCCATCGGCCGGGCGGAGGATCTCGGCGCTCCCCCTGAGAACGTTGCCCGCCAGCGGGCTGCCCTCGCCGCCGCGAGCGGTTCCCGCTGACGCCCTCGGGCCGGCGCGTTTCGCGTTACTTGCCGAAGTAGACCGTTGCGCGCTTCTGGCCACTCTTGCGAAGACGCTTGGACGAAAGTCCTTCCTTCAGTACACGCGGCAGCTCTTTCGATTGGAGTCCGAGGCTGGTGCGGATCTCTTCGGCGCGCATGCCGTCTTTCTTGCTTTTCACGAGCGACACGACATCGTCGAGAATCTTGCCGATGTCTTCTGCGCTGCGGCGCTTGAGGCGGCCCGTGCGGGTCGATTTGACGGCGGCCCTGGCTGGCGCCGCAGACGGAGCGGGCGCGCGCCGCGGGGAGCTCTCGCCCCGTTTGCCGCCCGTGGCAAGGAGCTCCTGAAGGGACGCGCCGCGGATGGCGTCCACAACCGCATTGGCAAAGGAAGACGCCAAGGCGTCGAGTTGGGAACGGAGAGTAGGCATACGCGCTCGCTAGCACGCAATGGGCGATGGCCGAAGAAAAAATGACTAGGCCCGGGCGATGGCCAGGACGATTCCTGACGATCGATTCACTTCAAGCGTACGGCAAGCGTACGGCAAGCGTACGGCAAGCGTACGGCAAAGGAGTACGGGCAGGGGAGTGCGAGGGAAACCGACGGAGGGAAGAAGACGCGGAGAAGACCAGCCAAAGAGGGGGCCAAAAGAGGGAGCAAGAGCGGCGGGGAGAGAAGGGAGGGCAGTGTGTGCGAAGCCCTTGCGCCTCCTCGGGAGCCTACGGCCGGTCGCCCGTGCGTGACCGTTCGTCGGTATTCGTGGTATCCGTGCTGCCCAGTATCTGTCGACCGCGTCTCACTCCAAGCCCGCGGTGCGGGTCACCGCGCGTGAGAAGTCGCAAGACGGGTAAGAAATCTCTGGAAAGAGAAAGGGAGAGGACCATGAAGAAGCGATTGCTCGTTGTGGGAGCAGTGTTGGCTGGGCTGGTCGGGAGTCCGTCCGTCGTGTCCGCAGACGACGTCGCGCCGTCGGCACCCAGCCGGGGCGCCCAGCCGCAGTTCGGAGGGGAGCACCTCGCGAGGATCCGAGAGGAGATCCACATGCACGAGCAGCGGGCCCGCGAGCTCGAGCCCATCATCGCGCGCGACCGTCAGGCCCGTCGCGACGTAGAGATCGATTGGGTCCTTCTCGAGCGACACGCGCGCGAGCTCCACGCCCGGGCGGCGGACTTCCGCGCCTATGCGGGCGAGTCGATGACGCCGCGGGCGCAGGGGGACATGAACATGTTCGCCAACGAGCTGGATCAGTTCGCGCTGCACGACGAGGAGAACGCGCACGGGCAGCACGAGATCGCGGAACGCCTCGACCGGTCCATCGAGACGGGCAACTCGACACGCGACTGGCACCTCCGGCTGGCGCAGCGGCTCCGAGACTGGCTCCAGAACAACGGGTTCTGAGCCGTCAACGGGCGCTGCCCGCTCCTCCTTATGCAGTCGGTTCCTGCTCTCGACGCCCTCAGAGGGGGGCGTTGGTGGTAGAAACAAACAGTTCCGACTGAAAGGGGTTCAGGGATGAACTGGCGTGCGCGGACATCGAGGCGTTGCGGAGGGGGAGTGTTGGGGCGGGATCGCGATCGCCTCGGCGCTTGCCGCGGCGTGCGCGAACGGGGGAGCGACGAACGACTTCGGGTCGCCTTCGGGGTCGCAGCCCACCGGGTCACAAAGCGATGCCTCGGTGACCGCGAACAACGGCTCCAGCGGAGGAGGATCTTCGTCGTCCGGGTCGTCGTCGGGGGGCACGAGCGTCCAGGCCGGCGACGACGGTGCCGCTGGCAGCGCAACCGACTCCGGTGACGACAGCAATTCGAGCGCCGACTCGGCCGACGATGGCGGCCAAGGCGATGACGGCGGTGATGACGGCGGGGGGTCGAGCGGCTCGAGCGGCGGCTCCAGCTCTTCGTCGAGCGGCTCGGGTAGCTCGAGCGGGGCGCCGACTTACGCCTGTGTCACGTCCCTGTCGCCAGCCCCCGTGTGCGACTCGGCGCATGACTATTGCCTTTGCACCGAGAACACTCAGTGCAACAGCAACGGCCTGAACGTCGTCAACAACGGCGGCTGCAAGAGCGGTCATTGCGGTTCGGGCACCTGCACGGGTGGGCAGGTTGTCGACAAGGCGGGTTGCTCGGTGGTGGGGCCGACGTGCAACGTTGGGGGCAACCAGGCGTGTCCGGCCAAGACGGTGTGCGCCGGCGGGCCGGCCAGCGGCTACAACACGCATGCAGATCTCTGCGGAGGCCAGCTTCAGTGCTGCTGGTGCACGAGCGACTCGGCATGCTCCGTCAGCGGCAAGTGCATCGACGATTCGACCGCGCACCAGTGCACCGGCACGTGCACCGGCTCGGGGACCGACTGGGACGGGATGCACTGCCAGCTGACGAAGCCGGGCATCCCCATGTGCGAAACCGAGTAACTGCGCGACAACGCGGCAATGAGCGCCGCTGTAACCGCGACGAAACGAGACCCACCTTAGCCTCCCGCGCATGGTCGCGGCGCTTGGGCTGACGGTTCCCCAACGAGCCGGGCGCGTCGTGGCGTCAGACCTCGAGATTAAAGTCCTCGGCCCGTGTCGGTACACCTCCCCGCTGGCCGTGCGGCTGGCGGGTATGGGGGTGCACTATGTCGGCCAGGCTGACCGCGTGCTGCTCGACGACCGCCTCTCGAACGCGACGGGCGACCCTTCGCGCGCCCCAGCCTTCGAGCTGGCCGGCCCGCGCGATCGCATCTACTTCGACACATCCAAGCTCCGGTGCGCCATCGTCACGTGCGGGGGCCTGTGCCCGGGCCTCAACAACGTCGTGCGTGGCATCGTTCTCGAGCTTTATCGCGGGTACGGCGTCGAGCACGTGCTCGGCTTTCGGTACGGGTTCCATGGCCTCGGGCGCGACGGCCTCGAGCCGATCCCCCTGACCCCAGCCTCCGTCGCGTCGATCCACCACGAGGGAGGCAC
>Ga0302325_10011483_pt1 | contig 19068 bp, 10 predicted proteins | sample Palsa_T0_2_FD_201948 | JGI IMG/M metagenome (GOLD analysis project Ga0302325, IMG submission 201948) | Peat permafrost microbial communities from Stordalen Mire near Abisko, Sweden - Palsa_T0_2 | ecosystem: Environmental > Terrestrial > Soil > Palsa > Peat permafrost | place: Sweden: Abisko...
GATGGCCGCTTCGACGGCGTGTTTCGCGAGTTCGCGGGATTTGGCCAGGTGACCGAGGACGATCTCGGAGACCCGAGCGTCCCTACCCTGCGCACGATCACCTGGTTCAATATCGGCATCGATCCGGCGAATCCCAAAGCGCCGCTCGATGCGGCGGCACGGCGGAAGCTGCGCGCCATTCGCGGACGCTTGTACAAGCGCGAACGTTACGGCCTGGACGCAACCCCGCAAGCGCTGCTGCCGTACGACCGGCTCGAGCAGAGTTGGGCCGTCACCGAAGTCGCAACGGCGGGCGGTCCGGTCGAGATCCCCCGCATGCTCGGCCAAACACAAACGGCCTTCGAGCGCGGCGTTAGCCCGGTGGCTACGATAACGACCGTGAACGCGGCCTGGGACGCCGGCGGAAATGTTACCGACGCAACCGAGACGGCCGCCAATCCGAGCGACGCGAGCCAAACGCGTTCTCTCCGGACGGTGACGACCTATGCGAACGATCCCGCCGGGCGGTTTCTTTCACTCGCCGCTCGCGTGCAGCAATACGATGGAACGGGAGGGCTCGTTGCCGACGCGATCACGCTGTACGACGATCAGCCGCAAGGCACGGTCGGGGCGCAAGGGCTCGTCACGAAGCGTTCGGCCCTAGCGGTCGACGACACGACCGCGAGCGCGGTGTACGGGACCAACCTGCCGGACTTCGCCTCGTTGCACCTCTACCGGCCGGCAGGCACGAGCGGGTGGTGGATCGATCAGGCCGCCTACACCCGGACCGACGATGCGGCCGGTCTGCGCGGCACGGTGACCGGTCCCAACGGTGCGACGTTCACGGTCACCTACGATGCCTCGAAGTGCTATCCGGCGACGCTGACGGATCCGGCCGGAAATGCGATCGCGGCCACCTACGACTACCGGGTTTCGCGCGCGGCCTCCGTCACCGATGCTTCGGGCGCGCAATTCGAGGCCGTCTTCGATGCCCTGGCGCGGCTGGTTGCGCGCATCGAGCCCGGCGATACCGCGACGCTGCCGACGCTCGGCTACGGATACGATGCAACGCAGCTTCCGGTGCGTGGAACCGTCAGCGTGCGCGCGCTCAGCGGCCAAGCCGCGACCGTCGACACGCTGACCTTTTACGACGGCGACGGGAACGCGCTGGAATCGCGCATCAACGACGCGACCGGCCCCATCGCAATAGGAAGCCGTCGCTTGAACGGACGCGGGCTCGTCGTACGCCAGTTCGTCGAGTTTCGTCCGGCGAACGCGCAGTATTCGGTCCCCTCCGATAGCGTTGCGCACCTGAGCTTCACCTACGATGCGCTCGGCCGTACGTTGACGCGCACCGCCGGCGACGGCGCCGTCCACACCTGGTCGTACGGTCCTGGTACGATCGACGAAACGGATGAGACCGGCAAGACCGTGCGCCGTTATCTCGATCCGACGGGTCGCGTCGTTCGCATCGACGAGCACCTTGCGGGCCGGACGCTGACCAGCACGTACGCCTACGACGTAAAGGGCAATCTGCTCGTGCACACCGATGCCGCGGGCAGCGCCGTGCGCTCGTGGTACGATGCGCTCGGCCGCGTGCTGCGCGTGCAGCGCCCGGAGCACGACGTGATCAACGTGTACGACGCGGCCGGAAATCCCGTCGAGGCGCGCGGCCCCGCCGGAACGCTCGTCACGCGCACGTACGACGGATGCAACCGTCCCGTCGATGTTTTCGTTCCGGGGAACGCCGTTTCGATGGCACATTTTACCTACCAGGATACCGGTGCGCCCGCGCCGCCGGATGCTGGAGCGCACACCGGCGGCGGCCGATGCGTGCGCGTCGACGATCAGGCCGGCTCGGCGGTGTTCGATTACGACGCGCGCGGACGGACCTCGCTCAAACGCAGCACGCCGGCTGGATCTTCAACGTCGTATCAGATCGACCTCAACTACGGCGCCGACGGCAAAATCGCTACGGTGACGTATCCGCAGGGCAGCGCCGGGCGCCTGCAGCTCTCGTATCAATACGACGTGGCGGGCCGCCTGAGCGCGATGCCGGGCGTCGTGCAGGGCATCGACTACGATCTCGGCGGGCGGCGACTCGCCGTGCACTACGCCAACGGCGTGACCACGTCGCGAACCTTCGACCCGGCCACGCTCGCGCTGACGCAACTCGTCCACGCGAATCCAAGCGGCGCTTTTCGCAGCACCTCTTTCACCTGGGACGGCGCCGGAAACCTGACGGCGATCGCGAGCCCCGATCCGGCGCTGACCGCAACCTTCGCTTACGACGATCTGCATCGCTTGGTGTCGGTGACGCCGGGATCGGGCACGCCGCTCACGTGCGCTTACGACGACGCCGGGAACATCACGCAGAAGTCTGACGTCGGTGCGTACGCCTACGGCGCGGGCGCTCCCGCGACGTGCTTGACCTCGGCCGGAAGCGCCACGTTCACCTATACGGCGCTCGGACAAGTCGCGTCGTCGCCTTGGGGGACGCACGCCTACGACAACCTGGGCCGGCTGACCGGCATCGCCGGCGCAACGAATGCAACGTTCACGTACGACTACACCGGTTCGCGCGTCTCCGCGACGTTCACCATGGGAGCGGCCTCGCACGTCAGGATCACGCCCGATCCCTTTTATGCCATCGAAGACGGCACGCTAGTACGCTATCTTTTCGACGGGGAGAGGCTCGCCGCTCGCGACAGCGATGCGGCGGGCCGAGCGTACTTGCACGAAGACCATCTCGGAAGCATCGTGGCTTTCAGCGACGGCGGCGGAAACGTCGTCGACGAGATCGTCTACGACGCATTTGGTGCAGTCGTCGCGCGCAAGGCAACCGATGCGACGGCGACGATCGGGTTCGCGGGCGGCGAGCTCGACCCGGCCAGCGGTCTACTCTATCTCAAGGCGCGCTACTATCATCCCAAGTTCGGACGGTTTCTCAGCGTCGATCCGATCGTACAGGACATGTTCGTCCCGGTTGCCTGGAACGCGTACGCCTATTGCCGCAACAACCCGCAAAGCTACGTCGATCCGACCGGACGAAGCTGGTGGCAGATCCTGGTCGGCGCGCTAGCCGTCGTAGCGATCGTTGCGCTTACCGTCGTTTCAATCCTCACCTTTGGGGCGACCACGCCGCTGTTGGTGGTGGCGATCGGGCTCGTCGCGGGCGGGGTCGTCGGCGGGATCGCGGCGTCGCAAGCCGGCGGAGATTTCGGAGACATTCTCCTCGGGGTTCTGGTCGGCGCCGCGGTGGGCGGATGGGCCGCCTTCGCCTCGGTGTTCGCGGGCGGCGCGGTCGCCTCGGCGCTCGGAATCAAAGGGACGCTGCTCGGCGCGATTGCGGCAGGCGCGGTCAACGGCGCAATCAACGGCGCAGCAATCGGCTTCGCCGCCGGCTTCGCGGGCGGCAATACGACGCTCGACTCGCTGCTCGCGAAAGTCGCGCTCGGTGCGCTCGTAGGCGCGATCGTGGGCGGGGCTCTCGGCGGCATTTCCTATAGCTTCTCGACTTCGCCCGGACCGTCGCAGTCGCTCAGCCAGCAGGTGCAACAGGCTGCAACGCAGCCACAACCGCAGATCCCGGGCTGGTCGGGATCCGGCTACGCGGCCAACGTTCCGGCCGGCGCCACGCCTGCGCCGACCGTTATCAGCGATCCCACCCAAGCGGTCGAAAGCGTCGGCGGGAAACTCGCCGTGCAAGCGCTGACGCCGGTCGCCGAAGCGGCGGCGCGCGCCGCCCTCATCTCGCCGTTCGCTTCGGCAATCACCATCTTCGTGGTTGACGGAGCTACCAGCACGGTTGAACTCGGCGTCGCCACCTGGATTCTGCAACAAATCGGCGTCGTGACCGTCAGCGGCAAGTTCTCATAGCGCAAGCTTGGCATTCTGCGTTACCAGTGGCCCGCGCTTTGACCGCCGTCCACGTGTGAAATCTCGCCGGTTACAAACCCGGCGCGTTCTAAGTACATCACGGCTGATACAACGTCGTCGATCTCGCCCACACGGCGGAGCGGATCCATCGACTCCAGTCCGGCATATGAACTCTCTTGTGTTCTTATGATGCCAAGCGAAACCGCGTTCACGGGATGCCACGAGGCCCGTACTCGATCGCGAGCGCCTTTGTCGCGGCGTTGAGGCCGCCTTTCGTTAATGACGCTAATAGGGCCGGCGAACCGCCGATCGGTTGTTCGGCGGCGGTTGTCGTGATATTTATGATGTGACCCCATCCTTGACGCTCCATCACCTCGACAGCACGCTGCGTCAGATAGAAAAAGCCGGCGATGTTCGTCGAAAGCATCGAGTCGTAGTCCGCCTGCGTGTACTGCGTGAAGGGCTTCGAAATGAAGATGCCCGCATTGTTGACGAGCGTATCGAGACGGCCGAACTTTTCCACGCCTTCGCTCATAATGCGCCGGGCGGTCTCCGCTTGACCGATGTCGCCTGGAATGTTCACGATGCTCGGATTCGTACTAATGCCGATCGAGCGCGAATTCGCAACGATATTAAATCCGGCCTCGCGGTACGCGGATACTAGGCTCGCGCCGATGCCGCGCGATGCGCCGGTTATTACGGCAACTTTTTCATTGGCCATGTTGTAGGTAAGGAATTAGCACGAACGCAATCCGGGCCCTCCAGAGGCGGCAGTCGATAGCTTTTCTCCAGTCCTGTAAATGTGCTATCCTCAGTTCATGGAGACGGTACGTCACGAATTCTCCCTTTCCCGTGCTTCGGGAGCCGGTCAGCGTCCGGAGGTTTAGAGCATTGCGCGCTTGTCCGAAAAGTGAATTTTCCAAGACGGACCGTCAGCGAAAGGTCTAGGATCGGAGCTATGAGGGCCTTTTTCACTCTTGCGATTACGGCCGCGTCCTTCGCCGTGCGCCCGCAGTACTTCTTGCGCGCCGCGATCCTTGTCGCTGCCACTGCAATCATAGCCCCGAACCAGACTTTCGCCGAGGACGATAATCCGATCCAGAAGACAACGCTCGCAGCAATGCAACTGCCTGATGAAGGCGCGTTGCCCTCTCTGAGCGGGGCAACGGAGTGGCTGAACTCCAAACCGTTAGCCGCCGGCGGCCTGCGCGGAAAAGTCGTGCTCGTCGAGTTCTGGACCTATTCATGCGTTAATTGGCGGCGGACCTTCCCGTACGTCCGCGCTTGGGCCCAGAAGTATAAGGATCGAGGGTTGGTCGTGATCGGGATTCATTCGCCCGAGTTTTCGTTCGAGAAAAATGTAAACAACGTTCGACGCGAAGCCCGTAACATGGGTGTCGATTACCCGATCGCGATCGATAATGACTTTGCGGTATGGCGCGCCTTTGGAAACGAATTTTGGCCGGCCCTCTATTTCGTCGATGCTCGCGGACACATTCGGCATCACCAATTCGGCGAGGGTGAATACGATTTCTCAGAAGTCGTTATCCAACAGCTACTCGCCGAGGCCGGCGTCAAGGGCGTTGGTCACGAGCCGGCTTCCGTCGATCCGAACGGCTTTGAAGTCGCCGCCGACTGGAACGACCTGAATTCCCCGGAGAACTACCTTGGGTACGAGCGAACGGAGAACTTTGCGCCTCCCGGTGGTCTCGGACCGGACGAGCGTCGCGACTATGCCATTCCGGCACGGCTCGATCTCAACCATTGGGCGCTTTCGGGAGATTGGACGGTGGAGAAGGAATTCGTCGCGCTCGCCAAGGCCGAGGGACGGATTGCGTACCGATTTCATGCCCGCGACCTTAATCTCATCATGGGGGCTACGGCAGCCGGAACTTCCGTCCGGTTTCGCGTCCTCGTCGACGGACAGCCCCCTGGCCCCGCTGCGGGCACCGACGCGAACGCCGAGGGTTACGGCACCGTCACCGAACCGCGGATGTACCAGCTGATCCGTCAACCAAAGCCTATCTCCGACCGGCAGTTTGAGATCGAATTTCTCGATCCCGGTGTGGAAGCGTACGATTTTACGTTCGGCTGATGCACCTCGGCACCAGCTTTGGCCTTTCGCACGATTATTGGCCGCCGCGAGAAATCGCCGCCTCAGCGCGACGGATCGATCAGGTATTTTTCGCCGGTAGCCTTGCGCGTGTAGGCCCGGATGTGGTCGGGGTCGAGCGCATCCTCGAGCCCGATCGTGGCCGTGTAACGGCTGGCGAAGGTCGTCGTGATCTCGTCGGCGACCCGCTGCCGCAGCCGCGCAACGGTTTCGGGGCCGGCGCCTTGCAAGAACGGCCACAGCAGCCATCCGCCGACGCCCCACGCCATCCCGTAGCTGCGATCGAGGGTGAGCGGGGACGAGTCGAGCCCGCCATAGACGTACACCTGCTTGTGGGTCGCCGTACCGTACCGCGAGTATTCCGTCGCCTTTCGTTGCAGCGCGGACTCCATCGCGACGAGGATCCGGTTCGCGAGCGTCCCGCCGCCCACCGCATCGAATGCGATCGTCGCTCCGGACGCCGCAATCGCGTCTGCCAATGCCTGGTCGAAGTCCGGATCGCTCTGGTCGCAAACGTATTCGGCGCCCGCGTCGCGGAGCACTGCGACGGCGCTCGCACTGCGCACGATGTTGACGAGCGGCACCCCGTCGATGCGGCACGCGCGCACCAGCATCTGCCCGAGGTTCGACGCGGCCGCCGTATGCACGAGCGCATGATGGCCTTCGCGACGCATTGTCTCGATCATGCCCAGCGACGTCAACGGATTGACGAAGGCCGACGCCCCTTGTGCGGGCGTCGTACCGGGCGAAAGTGCCAGCGCGTCCGCCGCGCGCACCTTCCGGTACGTCGCATACGAAGGCGCCCCGAAGATCGCGACCACGCGTCCGACGAGCGACGCCGCCTTCGCGCCCGCCGCAACGACCGTCCCCGCGCCCTCGTTGCCCATCGGCAACGCCCGCCCGACGCGTCCGGCCACGCTCGTTCGGCGCACCTCCGGAATGTCGGCGATCGTCGCGCCGCTCGCCCGTCGCAACGAGCCGAGATCTGCAGGACCGAACAAATTCCCCTGATCGGACGGATTCATTGGCGCGGCTTGCATGCGCACGACGATTTCATCGTCGCCCGGAGCGGGCAGCGGCACCTCCATGAGACGGAGCTCGATGGTTCCCTGCGGCGTGGCGGTCGATTGCAATACGCGGGCCGTGGATGGTACGTTCATGGTCAGTGCCCCCATTCACGCATCGCCTTTGCGACGCTGACTTCGCGCATACCAGAAGGTCCATATTACGAGTAGGCCCATCGTGCCGTAGCTAACGGCCGGGCTCACGAGCAGATACTCCGCAATCGAGACGGCGAAAAGAATCAAGCACGAAAGTAACGACGATCCGAGCAGACCAAAGCCCCAGACGAGCGTAAGCGTCATCATCGCGTTGCGAAAATGGGCGTTGTCGCGGAGCGCCTCAAACGAAGCTAACTCCGCTTGAGACCGCCGACGCATAGCCGCTTTCGCAAAGACGTAGAGCAGGGGACGACCGACTGCGGCCGACCCAAGAAAGAGAAGCCCGATGATAACCGTCACGAAGTTCTCTCGGAGCTGTAAGAATCTGGCCGAGCCGCCACCGAGGAAGGCGAGCAATGAAAGCGCTATACCCGCAAGGACGAAGATCGAGAAAGCATCTACGCGCCGTTTGCGAATTAGCTCGGCAATCGACCAGAGAATTGGGGGGCCCGATGAAGCAAGCAGTGCCTTCACGTCGCCGAGCTCGCGTTGCGTCAGCATGTAAATGGCGTAAGGAAAAACGAAGTTTACAAGGATCTCGATGAGGGCCACTGGGCCGTGTTTTCGTAGATAGTCGTACGCCTTCGAAACGGTCACGAGAACCGCGTGCCATCTGAAAAACTGACACCATCGTACCGGCTGAGGCTAACGCGGCAACTGCGCATTTGCGCCTGTTCGCTTACGAGAACCAGCTTGCGCGCAATTCATGCCGGCGTGCTCGGAAACGAGCTCCTGCAGCGCCTTGGATGGGCGTGCTCCCAAGTCGCGCAAGAGCAATTCCTGGTAGGACAGGTATTCGCGCCGCGCAGCCGCCGCCGATCCGGATTGCAAGTGTGCCCGGATCAGGATTTCCCGCGAGTCCTCGTCGACCGGGTCGTCGGCGATCGCCACCTCAGCAGCAGCAATCGCGTCCGCCGGCGCTCCTCGTTGTAACGCATCGCGTGCCAGCAATAAAGCGACGTTCCTGATGAGCCCGCTCGCGCGCCGCTCGAATTCCCCATACCAATCTCTGCCGCGTGCCTGGCCCACCGACCTTCCTTGAAGTTGCTCCAGGGTGGTCTTCAGCCGTCTGCGGCTAGAATCGTCGAGAATACGATCGCCTTGCGCCCCGCGGCAGGCATCCTCTGCCTCCCAAGTATCAACGGCTATGCGCGGATTGATCGTATAGCCCTCAGGGCCGTGAACGATGAGTTCCGAGTCGCCAAACCGTTTCCGCAACCTGTGGAGGAGCACGTAGAAAGCGTTGCGGGCCCGCTCTTCATCCTCCTCGGGCCACAGCCTAGCTGTAAGCTCACCAATGCTCACCGGCCGACGCTGAGCGGATAGGACAAACAACAGTTCGTGCTCGCGCGGGCGCAACATTATGGTTCCGACCTCGGTCGACACCTTGCCGGCAAGCAGCTTGAGCGATGCGACTCGCCCGCGAGCATCTCTACCCGAGCGGCGAGAAGCGAAGCGTGCGAGAAATGGCGCGAGCAGTCCCGTTTCCGAGCCGCGATGCACCCATTGCGCTACAGCACGCTTAAAGGGAAGCGAGTCGACACGACCGGCCAGTAACGTCGCCTTCGCGGCGCTGACTTCGCGCCGATGCGGATCTAGCTGCCCGACTGCAATGCGGCTCAATACTTGCAGGACCGGCTCGTTGTAGCAGTCGGCGGCGGCGACTGCGGCGTTCGCATGATCCCGAGCGCCGGCCGTCGATGACGCCTTCGTCGAGGCGACCAGGTGCGCTTTCGCGAGCCACATCGGCAGCTCTATGCCGATACTTTGCGGCTGAGGGCGTCCGCTTGCGCATGCCACGAAGTGTCCTAGCCCGCGAATCGACTGACGTTCAACCTGATCGGCCAGCAGCGCCAGTTGTTCGGCGTACAGCTCATCCTCGCCGGCCAGCCAGGCGGCGAACGCGGACTCCGCTGTCAACCCCGCGATTAAGTTGACGGTCTCGCTTTGTTTCGCATGCACGACGGCGTTGTCGAGCATTGCACGCTCTCGATCGCGGCGGCCAAAGACGCGCTCAATATAAATCGCCCGGTTCGCGTTCCAGTTAACCGAGGACACGTGACGATCGGCAAGCAGGGGTTCCGCTGCATCGAAACGCCTTTCAGCCTCGGCAAGGCGACCCATGCGGGCGAGCAAAGCGGCATGTACGTGCAGCAAGGAGGCGTGAAAAAACATTTGCGGCCGGTCCGGAAGGCCCGATTCTCGTTGGAATGTCCGGACAGCATCAAGCGCCTCGGCATGCCGCCCGACGTCGCTAAGCAAGAACGCAAGTGACGCTAACGCGGGCACGCGATCGGCCAACGTTGCATCGGGCCCGGAACGCAACCAGTAGCCCTGCGCTTCGCGTAACATCGTCGGTGCATCGACGTTGTATAGGCGAGCGAAGAGGCTCCCATACCATAGCGCGGGGTGAGCCGCGAGAATTTCGGCGTCCAAGCGGGTGACGACGCTGCCATATTCGACGGGAAATCGCTGCTGCGTTAGCGCGTCCACGCCTTCTAGCGCGTTGGCGGCCGACCGCTGGTCACGGGCTTCCACGAACAGAAAGGCAGCGCGCGTATAACGACCACGAGCGACCAGCTCGCCGGCGACTCTCTTAAGAAGTTCGCAGCGTCGCTCGCGTTGTGCGGCGAACAGCGCATCTTGGACTAGCGGATGCAATTCGTAGCGACCATCGTCACGCGTCCGCAGAAACGGTGCCGCGATAAAGGCACTCGGAACGGCGTCGGCGGATTCTGCTTCCGTGGCAATGGCTAGCTCGAGCGGGTCGGGCGAGGGCAGTAGTGCACATGCCGTCAGAACCTTGCGCTCGTGCGACGAAAGAAAGCTCAGAGCTTCCTCGACGACGTAAGTCTGCAAAACGCCCCGGTCGCCCGCGGAAAGCTGGCCGAGCGTTTCCAAGAAGTCGTTGAAGCGGCTCTTGCCGACCAAGCGCGGCAACATGAGCACCGCGATAGGCCAGCCTCGCGAAAGGATGAAGGCCCGTTCAAGCTCGGCCTCGTCGAGCCGAAGTTCGGCGAGAACGGCGCGCGTCTCGTTGCGGTCGAATGCAAGGTCCTCTCCGTCTACCGCGACGATCTCATGAGGCGCTGCGAATCGCGTTAGCTGTATTCGCGGTTTCGTTCGGGAGCACAAGACAATCTTGCGGGGCGCGGGGCGTGCGGCCAGCAGACGGGAGAGGACATCGAGCACCTCCGGGAGCCCCTCGATACGCTCGACATTTTCGAATATGAAAACGGAAAGCGACGCGCCCGCCGCCCAGCTTTTCAGCGTTAGCTCGAGACATTCGGTCGCGGTCCGGGACGCGTCGGCGATCAAGAGCTGCGTCGTAGCTAGCGAGGCGCTCAGCTTCGGCAACTCCTCGGAAAGAGCGGCAAGAACGGCCCTTAGAAAGCCCGTTCTGTCCTCGACCCATGCGCAGTCACATACCGCCGCGCGGCCGACCCTCGCAGCAAACTGAGCGGCTAGCGTACTTTTTCCAAAACCAGCGGGCGCAATGAGGGAAACGATTCTCGCTCGGCCGTCGGTCAAGCGAGACAAAAGGCGCTCTCGCTCCAGTAGCGGCGCCGTCGATACGTGGTAGGCGCCGGGCAGTCGTGAGCTAGAGTCCTGAGGCTCGGCCGCTACCATTGGGTTGTAAGGCATTGGTAAGGTCGCCGGCTGTATCCTGTTCTCGGGGTGCGAACCCCATTGATAACTTTATGCAGCTATGTGCGATACCTCAATACGAGAGTTTCTTCGCACGGAGGCAAGAATGCACAACATGCGTAACATGCGTAGCAGGCGAAGGCACGCGCTCTGGAATTTGTTGCTCGTCGGCCCCATCGTTAGTGGGCTGCTTGCAACGCTCACTCCAGTTGGGCCGAGCGACGCGGCTGCGTTTCGGCCTCTGATTCAGCAAGGGCACGTCAACTATCGCGAGGCGACGGTTCGCCCGAGCACTTTATGTGAGTCGTTGCGCGGACGCGTCTTGGATTCAGAGGCCACGATCGAGCGCGCACACCACATCGCCGCTAGCGACGGCGTACCCGCCCATTGCGACGTCGTCGTATCGGTCAAGGCCACACTGCACGTCGGGATCGACCTTCCGATGATGTGGAACCAGCGAAACTACGTCTTGGGGAACGGCGGCTTCGGAGGGGGCTCCGTCGAGTCCGCCGCGGCGATCGCCGAACGGGACTCGGTACTCGTCAACAACTTCACGGTGGCGTCGAATGACGACGGCGTCCCTAACCCTCCGTCCACGTATGGAATCTGGCTGAGGGACCCCGCGACGCTCGCGGACTATTCGTACCGAGCCGTCCATCTTTCAGCGGTCTACGTAAAGGAAGTGGCAGATCTTTTCTACGGGCAGAATGCCGCCCTTACCTACTTCTTCGGTTGCTCCGACGGCGGACGCGAAGGTTTGATTGCGGCGCAGCGCTTTCCGGCCGACTACAACGGAATCGTCGCCGGCGCTGCCGTTCTGGCCGACACCGATTTGCAACTTCAGAATACCTGGAACGCCGAGGTAGCGTACCCGTCGGCGCCGTTTTCGCCGGCACAAACGAACACAATCGCTACAGCGGTTCTCGCTAAATGCGGCGAAACCCTGAATGGAACGCCGGACGGCATCGTGGCCGATCCTCGGCTGTGCAAGTTCAACCCCGACAAGGACATTCCAAAGTGCACGGGTTCGGGTTCAGGTTCGGGCAGCGCAAATTGCTTAACGCAGGCTCAAATCGACGCTTATAAGTCGATGATCTACGGACCCGTCAGCAAGGGGCAACAATACTTCCCCGGCATGCCCGTGGGTTCGGAGGGAAACTGGGTCAACGCGGTTGTGCCGTCGTCGCCAGGTGCGACCACATATCAGGCCTTACTTGGCGAGGCTTGGGTGCAATACGCCCTCGGTTATCGCACGGGCAGGCAGTTTAACCCCGCAACGTTCAACTTCAACACGGATCCTTACGTCGACAACAATCTGGCACCGATCCATCAGATTGCCGACGCCACGGATACCAATTTGGCGCCCTTCGAACACCTCGGCGGCAAGATGATCAGTTACGTCGGTTGGGCCGATCCGCTGGTCGGTCCGTGGTCTCTCGTCGGCTATTACGAGTCGGTTGCGAACCGCATGGGACTGCAAGACGAACTAAAGTTCTACCGCTTCTTCACGGACCCGGGTGTCGCCCATTGCGGCGGCGGCGCCGGGCCGGATACCATCGATCCCTTCAGTTTGCTCGTCGATTGGGTCGAACAAGGGTTGGCACCGGACACGATGATAGCGAGCAAACTCAGTTCCTCCGGCAGCGTCTTGTTTCAGCGGACACTCTGCCGTTACCCATATATGGGCCAATTCATAAACGGCGACAATCCGTTGCTCGCGTCGAGTTGGCGATGTGTCGAAGGCCCGACGGGGGTTCCCCTGCAGGGCTATCCACTTCGAGATCCTTTCGATTCCCGATACCACGAGATCTCACCATAGCATAACGCGCATCACCGGGCTCTCGCAAATCCCAACGAAACGGCCGTCGTCGTCCCGCCGCGGGTACGGCGCCGGCCGTCTTTCTTTCTCGTAGACATGCCTGGGATCGGCCGGGACCGCCGGCGGTGCGCGGCGCAACGAGCCTGGGCATACAGCCGCGCTCTTCGCTACGGCATCAGCTCGAAAGCGACGCCGCAGCCGCCAAAGCTTCCGCAGGGAAAGCGCCCGCCGGCCGACGTCGTTCCGTAGAGTTCGCCGTTCGCACCGAACAGCAGACCGGCGGTCGGGTTCGCGCCGCCGTCACCGGGTTCAAAACTGTGCACGACGCGTTCCGCGTAACCGCTTCTTGATGGGGTCAGCGAGTAGACGGTGCCGGCACCGCCTGCGCCGCCGTACTCCGTCGTCCCGTAGAGCACGCCATTGCTGCCCGCAGTGAGACCGGTTTGTGGACCCGAGCCGTCTTTCTCGCCTTTGAAGCTGTACGGCACGCTTTCGATGTAGCCCCTTGTCGTCGGCGTGAGCTTAAAGACGGTGCCGCAACCGGATGGGCAGTCACTCGAGAGGATGCCGCCGAGACCAGTGGTCCCGTACAGCGAACCCGATCCGTCCTCAAGCAGATCCCCGTATGGAACCGCGCCATCCGGACTGTCCTGGAAACTGTAGATGACGGTTTCGCGGTATCCCCTGCTCGACGGCGTCAGCTTGTAGATCGTGCCGCAGCCATCGCCGCATGCCTTACTGGTTCCACCGAAGGTCGTCGCCCCGTAAAGCGCACCGGAAGCGTCGACGATTACGCCCGCCTTGGGATACTCGCCGTCACCTCGCCGCAATTGGAAGTCGTGGAGGATGGACTCGTGGAAGCCGTTGCCGGACGGCGTCAGCTCAAACACGGTGCCGAGAAACTGGGGTCCGCCGAAGCGCGTCGTGCCGAAGAGCGAGCCGTTGCCGCCGGCGACGAGCGTGTCTTCGGGTGAAATGCCGTCGACGTCCTTGCCGAAGCGATGGATGATGCGCTCGGAGTACGATGTCCCCGACGGGATCAGTTCGAACGCTGTTCCGCAGCCGTGCTCGCTACAGAAACGGTAGCCGCCGGAGGCGGTCGTCCCGAATAACACTCCGTTTTGGCCTGCTAGCAGACCCGCCTGAGGATTTGCGCCGTCCTTCCCGCCCTGGAAGTCATAGATGACCCGTTCGCTCGCGCCCTTTGCACCGAGCGTCAACGCGAAGACGGTTCCGTCGCCGGGCGATCCGCCGCCCTGTGTCGTCCCGTAAAGGTCACCGTTCGTACCGACGACCAGATTGTCGCTAGGTTCGAGCCCATCGCTGCCTCCACGGAACTGATGAAGCACCTTTTCGCTCGAACCGTGCGCGCGCGGCGCGAGCACCGCACTTCCGGAACGGTCGGAAAACACAAGGGCACCAAGAAACAGAGCGATGGCCGAACCACTACGGAAAGACATCGGCTTTTTTCCCCTTCTCGGGGTCGCCGCTTCGACCCTCGGAGCGTCGTCGTTCGCTAGAGATGCTGCTGGGCACCGTTCGGAGCAACCCGAGGCGCACAGGCTTGCCCTGGCGTTAGCCTCCAGAGTATGCGGGAATAACCGTCTTCATGAACGCGCTCGACATTTTCCGGGGAAAGCCCTTTGGCCTCGGCGGCGTGCCGTTCGGCAACGAGTTCTCTTACGTCACCGATGAGGTTGCGTACGCTACGATCGAAGCCGCATGGCAGGCCGGAGTGCGCTATTACGACACGTCTCCATGGTACGGTCTGGGGCTCGCAGAGCGGCGCCTGGGCACCTTCTTGCACAGACAAACGCGCAGTGAGTACGTCCTGTCGTCGAAAGTCGGTAAGTTGCTAAGGGCGTCGCGCGACAATAATGCGAAAGACTACTTTCCTTTCACTCCTTCGCCGAACAATCTTCGTTACGATTACACCGCCGACGGCGTTAAGCGCTCGATCGAAGACAGTCTGCAGCGGTTAGGTGTCGACGCACTCGACGTCGTCTTCGTCCACGATCTCTCACCGGATAATCCGTGGCTGCCGGGGCCGTGGGAGGAACAATTCGATATCGCACGCAACGGCGCGTTCCCGGCGCTAAGCAGGCTGCGCGACGAAGGCGTCATCAAAGGCTGGGGACTTGGCGTAAACTCACCGGAGCCGATTCTCAAGCTGATGGACGTCGCCGATGCGAACGTCTGTCTCCTGGCGCGTCAATATTCGTTAATCTATCACGAAAAAGCGCTTCACCAGGTCTTTCCAAAGGCACGGGAGCGCGGCATGTCTTTTGTCGTCGGTTCGTCACTCAATGCCGGCTTTATCAGCGGCAGCGCGCGCTTCAATTACGGCAAGGAGAATTATAAGATCCCCGCTGAGGCTATTCAGAAGCGCGAACGGCTAGGCGCGGTTGCGGCGCGGCACGGTGTCGAGCTGCGCACGGCCGCACTGCAGTTTTCGATTGCGCCGGACGTCGCGGTCGCATTGGTTGTCGGCTGCTCGAATCCGCAGCAGGTGCTCGCGGACTACACCTCGCTCAAGACGGAGATCCCGGAAATGTTCTGGTCGGATCTTCGATCGGAAGGATTGATTGAAAACGACGCCGCCGTGCCGCCCGAAGACGTAACCAACAAATAACGCCGACCAAAACAGCCGTATATACGATCGGGCCGCGCCTTCGGAGGGGTAGATCGTAACTGCGACGTCACGGCCGGCCTGCTTGAGGGTCGCCACGCCTGAGGCGCCGGCGGCGCCCGCTCGCCCTCGCATCCGGACGACGATCGTTCCGCCGGTCACGCTCGCGCTCAAGGCAAAGGACGCAGGGGTCCTGACGGTATCCGTCGTCCGTGCGTGCAGCATCGCTGACGCCGGACGCAATCCGGACGGCAGGGGCGTACGCTCATCGCATGAGTGATACGAAGCGCGACGTGCATATTTTCGTCCTCCAGGTGTGGATCGAGCCGCAGGCCGGCGGGCCGGGCTCGCGGCGCGGCTACGTCGAGCATGTTGTGACGCGCGAGCGACGCTATTTTTCGGCGTTCGATGAGGCCATGGCGTTTGTCGAAGCGTTCGCGCGCCCGCGCGAAGCGGATTGAGCGGCCGCCGCCAGCAGCGCAGCGTGGTACGGCAATGCGCAAAACGCCCGGCGATCGCCCGGATCTTCGATCGCGGCGATGCGCCCGTCGAGCAGCTCCCGGCCGCGGCGCAGCGCGTACGCCTGAGCGCCCCAATCCGCAGCTCGCTCGAACGCCACCGCGCAGTACCACAGTATCTCGGGGCCGTTCCAGATCTGCTCGCCGTTGGCTTCGACGATTGCCAGCGCGGCGCGCGCATCCGCCGCAGCGCTACGCGGCGACTCATCCCAGTAGGCCGCGCGGGCCAAATCGTGCGCCCGCCGTGGGGGGAGCCTGAGCCGCTCGCTGATCGCCGCCGCCTCGCGCAGCTTGGCGAGCCCCTCGGCGAGCTCGCCGCGGGTCGCAAGGGCGTGTCCCAAGTCGCCCATCGCGTTTGCAACGAAGAACTCGCTGTCGAGCTGTTCTGCCATGGCGAGCGCGCGGCGCTGCAGCTCGCACGCCTCGGCGACCGCGCCGTCCGCCAACAGCGCGAGGCCTAAATTGTTCACGCTGCAGTATTCGTGTTCGAGCAGCCGCTCGGCTTGGGAATACCGCAGGTTCTCGCGCAGGATCGCGGTCGCTTCGGCGATGCGCCCGAGCTGCAGCAGAAGCCAGGCGGTGGTGTTGCGGATCAGCCACAGGTCCTTCTCGACGCCCAGTGCCGCGTAGATCGCCGAAGCGCGCTCGCCTTCGCGCAGCGCATGGGTCAGACGACCGGCGATGCCGTGCGCGCTGCTGGCCATCTTGGTCGCTTTCGCTTCCATGATCCGGTCCCCGGCTTTGAGCGCCGCGGCATGCCAGCGGCCGGTGGCGTAGAGCATCGCTGCGGCGTCGTAGCGCACCAGACCGACCTGCGTCCGGGCGAACCAGTAGTCCATCACGATGCCGAGATCGGCGCTGGCCGCGACCCGCGCTTCGAGCTCAGCGAGTAGCGCTTCAGCGGTGCTCGGCTCACCGACCCGGCCGCGCACTCGCGCGGCGAAAAGCAGTGCGCGCAGCTCGTCGTCAAAGGCGCCCACTTCGCGGTACCGTTCGGCAGCTCGTCCGGCCGCCTCGAGCGCGCCGGGAAAGTCGGCCGCCACCAGGGCCGTCTTCGCTTCGGCATCCGCGATTTGCGCGGCACGCAGCGGCGCCGCGGCGTCGTCGCGAAACTGCCGCAGCGCCCGGACGCTGGCCGACTGCGTCGCGACGTCGGCCTCGATATCGGCGACGCGGTGGGCGAGCAGCGCCGCCGTGTAGCGATCGTTCTCATCGAGTTCGGCGGCCAGCGCCGTCGCCAGCGCGACGTCGTCATTCAAAATTTGCGTCTGCGCGCGCTGTAGGTTGGCTTCGATGCGCAGCTGCACGAGCTCGAAGCGCAGCCGTACATCGTGGGTCAGCGCTGCGCCCGCGCTCGCGAGCAGCGCGGCCTCGTCCCGCGCTTGCGCCGCGAGCGACGCGCGCGCCGCTTTCGCGTAGGCCTGCGCCGCGCGTTCGGGTTCGTTCGCGGCGGCCCAGTGCGAGGCGATCTCGACCGCGTGACGGTCATCCGACGCGCGCGCTTCGAGCGCCCGGGCGACGATGTGATGGACGTGCTGTTGCTCGCCGTCCGGCGTCCCCTCGGCGATCGCCTCGCGCACGAGTGCGTGGGTGAAGGCGTAACTGCCGCCCTCGTAGGTCGCCGTCGAGCGGATGAATTGGCGGTCGAGCAGCTCGGCGATCCCGTCGATGAGCGTTCCGTCGCTCCGGCCCATCACCGCGCGCAGCAAATCGACGTCGAAGCTGGATCCGCTCAGCGCCGCAACTCGCGCGAGCACCACAACGTCCGGGCTCGCGCGCATGAGGCGCGTGCGAACGAGTTCGGCGATTCCGCTCGAGACCGCGTGCGGCGCACCGGGAGATTCGCGCAGAAGTTCGGTCAAGAAGAGCGGATTGCCCTCGCTGCGCGCGGCCAGCGTGCGCGCGTCCTCGGGCGACGGCTGCTCGTCGAGCTGGCTGAGGATGGCTGAGGTTTCCGCTTCCGACAACGGCACGAGCGCCACCGCACGCGCGTGCCCGCAAGCGCATAGCTCGCGCCGCAGCCGTTCGGCCTCGCGGCTTTCGCCGTCCCGATACGTCGCCAGCACGAGAATGCGGTGACCGCGCACGCGCGCAGCGATGTAGCGCAGCGCGGCCAGCGTGCCGGGACCGGCCCAATGCACGTCTTCGAACACGACGACGACGGGTCGCGCGCGCGCCACTGCGACGAGCAGACGCGAAACAGCCTCGAAGAGCCGCAGCGTCTCACGCTCCGGCGGGAGCGGCGCAAGCGGCTGCTCGCCCGCGCCCAGCGGCCAGTCCGGGACGAGCGGCGCGAGCACGTTGCGCCAGACCGCTTCCAGGTCGATCGAGGCGAGGAACGGCGCGGCCCCGGCGAGCGCGCCAAGAATCGGCTCGAACGGGCGGGCTTCGGGGCTGGCGGTGGTGCCGCGCAAGATGCGCGCACCGGCGCCGACTTCGCGTTCCAAGATCTCGGCGACCAGCCGCGTTTTTCCGATCCCGGCCTCGCCGGAGACGAAGACGGTTCCACCGGCGCCGGAGGCGGCGGCCTCCCATGCCGCCCGCAGCTCGCCGAACGCGGCATCGCGGCCGCCGAACGGGAGGAGCGCGATACGCGCCGCGCTGCCGGCGGCGCGTTGTCCCACCGCTGCGTCCGGGGCTACCGGCAGCGGCTCGCCGCGCAGGACGAGATCGCGCAGGGCGCAGGTCTCGGGCATTGGCGCGACGTCCATCTCGCGTTCGAGCGCGCGCCGGAAACGCTCGAATTCGGCGAGCGCCCCGGGGCGGTCGCCCATTGCGTAGCGGACCGCCATAACGCGCCGCAGCACGTCTTCGCGAAAGGGTTCGTCGGCCAAGATTCGCCGCGCGTAGTCGAGCGCTTCGTCGAAGCGCCGGGCCGAGAAGCTGCGTGCGCTCAGTTCGGCTAGGATCGTGTGAAAGCGGATTCGCAGTCGCTCGCGTTCCACCAGCACCCACGGGTCGGACAGCGGTTCGGCGAAATCTCCGCCATAGCGGCTGACGGCCTCGGCGTAGCGACTCGCATCGGATGCCAGCAGTTCGAATGCGGCGACGTCGGTGTTCGCCGCGCGGCGATCGAACGCGAGCGAGCCCGGATCGATCGCGATCCACTGAGTGGCCGCGGGCGGCAGCGCACCGCGCAAGAGCGTGAGGTTGCGCCGCAGATTGCCGCGCGCGTCTTCCTCGTCGTCATCCGGCCAGAGCGCCGAGGCCACGGCTTCGCGCGCCACTTGTCCGCGTGCGGTGAAGAGGTACGTGAGCAAGGA
>Ga0302325_10011484_pt1 | contig 19067 bp, 16 predicted proteins | sample Palsa_T0_2_FD_201948 | JGI IMG/M metagenome (GOLD analysis project Ga0302325, IMG submission 201948) | Peat permafrost microbial communities from Stordalen Mire near Abisko, Sweden - Palsa_T0_2 | ecosystem: Environmental > Terrestrial > Soil > Palsa > Peat permafrost | place: Sweden: Abisko...
CGTGGTGCCCGCGACCGCGGCGAACACGACGATCAGCGAGATGTGCAGGACGAAAGCCACCACTTGGGCCAGGCCGACGCTGGCGGCCGCGACCGGCGCGGGGACCTTCTTGCGCTGCAGGTAGCGAACGTTCAGCGCGGCCCCGCCCACCGCGGCGGGGGTGACCAGCGTGACGAATGATCCGGCCACCTGCACGAACAGGGTGCGGAAGAATTTCAGCCGCGCGGGGACGAAGCCGGACAGCGCCAGCGCGGCGCCGATGTAGGTGGTCGCCGACAGCGCCAGCCCCGCGATGCTCCAGCGCCAGTCCGCCGAGCGCAGCACGCTGGCCAGGCTGGCCCGCTCGAGCTCGCCGGCCAGCAGGTAGGCGGCGACCACGCTCGCGACCATGGTGAGCAGGGTGCGCAGCCGGATCCTCTCGAGCCGTACGGCAACCACCGAGCCCTCCGGGACCGCCGCGCTCAGGAGCTTGCGCAGGGCAGGAAGGACGTCGCGCCGGTGGCGTAGCGCGTGACGCGTCGAGCGGGCCAGCACGACCGGCTGCAGCAGCGGCAGCACCGCCACCAGCTCGTCGGCGCTCGCCTTCTCCTGCGCCAGATCGGCGGCCCGTTCCGGTCCGACGAAGAGCGCGAGCTCGGCCAGGAGCTGGGAGAGGTCCAGGCGTATCTGCAGGTCGGTCGCGGCCACATCGCCATCGCCCGGGTCGAGCAGGACGGCCTGGCCGTCGCCGGTTAGCAGGATCCGGTCGGCGGTCAGCGCCCGGTGCGTGACCCGGTGCGCGTGCAGCCGGCTCACCGCGTCCCATATCGAGCTGAGCTCGGCGTCGGAACAGCCGGGATTCCGGTTCGCCAGCGTCGTGCCCTCGTAATGGGTGTAGGCGAGCACGGAGGCTTCAGGACCGACCCGGACGTAGGCGCGCAGCGGCGGCGTGGGCGCGCCCGCGTCTTCGGCCGCGTACGTCAGCAGCGCCCGGCGCTCGACCTCGTGATCCACAGACAGCGGGGTGTTGCGTGCCACCTGCCCGAGCAGCCGGACGGACCGGTAAACGCGGTAGATCGCGCCGGCCGCCTGCTGGTCCTGGTCGTACACGACGACGTCGAGGCTCGTGGTCTCCCCCGTTGTGACCTGGCCCGCCGTGACCTCGCCCGTTGTGGCCGCGTAGCGGCGTGATCCGGCGACCCCGGTCCTGGGCTGGCGAACCCGCCGGATCGCGGTCACCCCCACCCCCGCGGCCGCCAGGGCGGCCGCGATGTCGCGGGCGCCGGGACGCTGCGACGCCGAGCCGGCCACGTACCTGACGGCGAGTCCGATCGCCCGGCCCGCGGCCAGCGTGATCAGCAGGGAAAGAACGGTGGTGTGCAGCGCCGTGACGAGCACCACCGAATACACGCCGGCCGCCACCCACATAGCGTTCCGCCAGGACGGCCGGCCGACGAGGCTGATCATGGTGAGGTAGGCGACCAGGCCCACCAGGTAAGGGTCGAGGGCGGCGACGTGGCTGGCGCCAGGACGGGACATGATGATCGCGTCGTAGAGCCGGGACGCGGCCGCGTTCCTGAGCAGGTTATCGACCACCGAGGCGACCGCCGCGGCCAGCACGCCGGTGGCCACCGCCTCGCCCACCCGCCGCAGCTGCCGTCGGAGGAGCAGTTGCAGGCCCAGGGCCACGGGCACGAGGAACAGGCCGATCAGCGCCACCTTGGGCGCCACGTCGAGCAGCGCGTGCGGCAGCCGCCTGCTCGCACCTACGATGTCGGTCTCCACGCCGGTCGTGGTCGCGCTGGCCGCGATGCCGGCCAGCACGAGCGCGACGATCTCGATGCAGGACAGCGCGCAGCGCAGCAAGTCGACCGGCTTGCGGATGCGGCGCTCGAGCTGATCGGTGACCTCGATCTCGCCCGGCTGCGAGGGCGTCACAGCACGATCGTTTCACCTGGCGGCGTGGACGTCACCGCACGATCGTTTCACCTGCGTGACCGGGTGACGTCATCGCATCGCCGTGACCCCTCGCCGGGAATATCGCCGGGCCGGCCTCGGCGGGAATTTAGTCCGGCGGCGATCGCTTAAGTCTATAAATCTGGTCGTAATACTTTACTTCTAGCCTGCGAGGGTGAAAACCTGGACGGGCGGTCGCCTGCTCAGCTTGACTGGAGGATCTCCATGCCCACGGATACGGCGCCTCTCGACGTGACCGTCAGGACCGCAGCGCCCGTCCCTGTCGTTACCTCGGGCGAGGAGGCCATCAGGGCCGCGGAGGTGATACGCACTATGGCTGCAGGCGATCCGGCGATTGCGCAGGTTCCTCAGGGGCACTTCCTTCTCGTGGATGTACTCACGACGGCCGGCGCCCCGGAACAGTGGCGTCGCAACGCCCGTAACCACGCCTGCCATCATCCGGTGGCCTGGAGGTATCATCACGTCGGCAACTCCCTGCTAAATGACGTCCTGCCGCCGAACCACGGGCAGATCTGACCATGACCGGACATGCCAACGCTGGATATTCCGATAACGGAATATCCAGGACCGGGAAATCGGGTCCTGTGCCCACGGGTCCAGTGTCTTCGGGTCCTGTGCCCTCGGGTCCTGTGCCCTCGGGTCCTGTGCCCTCGGGTCCTCTGCCCTCGGGGACGCGGCATTCAGGGACGGGGGTCTCGGCGGCTGAGTTCCGGGACGCGATGGGGCACTTCGCGACCGGGGTGACGGTCGTGACCTCGGTTGACGCCGACGGCGAGCCGGTGGGGACGACCGCCAACGCGGTCACCTCGCTGTCGCTCGACCCGCCGCTTGTCATCGTCTGCTTCGATCTGGGCAGCGTGACGCTGCAGGCGATCCGCAGCCACGGCGCGTTCGTGGTGAATGTTCTCGCCGCGCCGCAGCAGCACCTGTCGACAAACTTCGCCCGACGGGGGCTCGCGGCGGCCTGGGACGGGGTACAGCACCGGCGCGGGCCGACCGGCAGCCCGCGACTGGAGGACGTGCTCGCGGTCCTCGAGTGCACCGTCGAACACGCCCTGCCCGGCGGCGATCACGAGATCATTGTCGGCCGCGTCCGGCACGTGGAAACGAGTGCTAACCCCAACGGGCCGCTGGTGTTCTTCCGCGGCACCTACGCCTCCCTGACCGACCAGGACCTCCCCGCCTGCGGCTAAGTGGGTGGCCCGAAGGACACGAGCAGGTGCGCGCTCGTCCGGTAACAGTCGTACCGAAGTGCACAGTGCGGCTTCAGTGTGCTGTGGTGCGCTGAGCCCCACCAAGATCATGGTGGATCTGGGTTCCACAGTGGATCCGGTGTACTGGGGTCTATCAGATCTGCATAGCGGCCCGGCCGGCGCTGCTCGTGCAGGTTGGCGAGGCCCGTAAACCTCACCCGTACATACTCGCCCATGAATTCAGATGACTAACTTTACCTGGGAGTATTTAGGCTCACGGGAGGATTTTAGGTACTGGGATGCACACAAAACTCCCCGGAGCCAGAATCCTCCCCGAAATGAAGTACCACGGCGCGCTCGTGCATCACGGCAACCACAGGTACCCGCCCCCGCCCAGGAATGACCGCAGCGCCCTCATGGCCGGTACCTGGCACCTGCTTGCATAACCGCGCCTGGAGATGCTTGCCGTCAGCCACTCTGATCAGAGCTGGATCGTCGCTTCGATGGTTCAGTCGCCGTACGAGTCCGATGCGTTCGCACTTGGCATGTGGCTCTGGGGACCACCACACCCGCACAGGGCCCCCGGTCAAGCGCTGCGCGTGCAGGATGGCGAGATTCCCGAGCCTCACCCGCACCTGCTAGCACACGAATTCCAAATACCGGCTCCTAGCGGGGATTTCCAGTCGGCACGATGGACGGTTGTGCCGGCTGTTGCCGGCCGGCACAATGTGCCACCATGCCGGCCAGATCCGGGAGCGGCGGCTCCCGGATGCGCCCCTTTTGCTGATATTAAGTACCGTTTGACGGTTTCCCAGATGGTGTCCGGCCCGGACCGACGAGGTGGCTGACTGAACCTCAGAGTCTGACCGTCGCCTCGATCGTGAGCCACCGCGCCGGCCGGTGTTCGGACGTGGCATGCGACTGGCCGGCACTGGATCCGCCATCAAGCCCGGATCCACCGTGCAAAATCCCGCAATCTCGTAACAGGTGGTGATGAGGAATGAGATGGGGCTAGCGGGGCGGATGCGGCATCGCCGGGTGCGGGGGCGGGGCTAGGGCGGGGTCAGTCCTTGGTGAAGACGGCGTGGATCGTGATGGTGTTGTGCATGGACGCCATGCCGAGCTGGTTCCAGGTGAGGCCGTGATGGGACCGGTCTACCTGGACGGTCGCGTCGAGCGCTATCTCGCCATCGGCGGCTGGGGTCGCCGTCGCGGGGAAGGTGATCGGGCGGCTCACTTCCCGGACGTTGATGGTGCCCTCGACGGTCAGGCCGTCGGCGGCGGGGGTGAGCTTGCCCAGGGTGAAGGTGATCTCCGGATACTTCTCGGCGTGAAAGAAGTCCGGCGAGCGCAGATGGGCGTCGCGCTTGGCCAGCTTGGTGTCTAGTGAGTCGGCCGCTACCGCGATCCTGCCCGTGACCTCCCCGGTAGGCGAGACGGTTCCGGCGCCTTCCATCTTCTTGAAGGTGCCTTTGACCGGGACGAGGCCCCACATGCTCCGGGACTTCAGCGTGGCCGTGGACCGAGCCGGGTCGAGCGTCCAGTTCCCAGCGAGCGAGCCGTCGGCCAGCCGGGTATGCAGCGTCGCTTCTCGCGAAGGTGCGGTCATGATCAGTCCTCCTAGACGATTTGCGTTGTACAACAAAATAGTTCTGATATACAAACCATATATACTCGCGGTGTCGACGTCAAAGGACCATGAGTGGCAGCAGAACCGAGCGCGGCTGGGCATTCGGCGGCCTGCTTGCGCCTGATGCGCCTGTTCCCGCGGGTCATGCGCGGGATACGGCGCTCCCAGGACCAGGCCGTGGCGCACATCGCCGTGCCCCTGAGCCCCCGGCACGTGGCCGCGCTCGAGCATCTGCGCGAGAGCCCGTTGAGCGTCGGCACCCTCGCGGACCGGCTCGACTTGTCGCTGTCCACCGTCAGCGGTGTCCTGGCCGACCTGGATCAGGCCGGGCTGGTGGAACGGTCTGCGGACCAGACCGACCGTCGGCGCACGATCGTCCAGATACGGCCCGGGGCCCGGCTCGCGGTGGAGGAATGGCTGGACGGCGCGTCCGCGCCGCTGGCCCGGGTGCTCGACCGGCTGGACGCCAGCGAGCGGGCCGCGTTCATCAAGGCCATGGACATGCTCGAAGCGGAGTTCCGCGGTTCGAGCAGCGAGGGCGGCCCAGCCACCCCGGCAGCCACGTAGGCCACGCCCGAGAGCGGCGGGGTTTTGGGGCTTTAGGGCTTCAGGGCGCGGCGGATCAGGGGGACGGCGGATTCGGCCCACTTGGCGATGGCCGCGTCCAGGGTCGCGAACTCGGGCTCGGTGACGTACAGGCCGCGGGACGGGATGGTCGCGCCCAGCTCGACCAGGACGGGGCGCAAGTGGACCTCGACCGCGAGCAGGTGGCCGGGCCAGCCGCCGGTCATGACGGGGACCGCGACGACGCCGGCCAGGCCGTTGTTGCCGTAGCGATCGAGGAAGGCCTTCAGCATGCCGGTGTAGGCGGCCTTGTAGGTCGGCGAGGCGAAAATAGCGACGTCGGCGGCGGCGACCTCGGCGGTGAGCCGGGATAGTTCGGCGGCGGACCAGTCGAACAGGCTCGGGGCGTGCTCGGCGAGGTCGACGACAAGATGGGCCGAGGGCTCGGCGGGGACTAGCGGGACCGCGGCGGGGACGACTTGGCGGGCCGGGGCCTCGGCGGGGGCGGTTGGGCGGGCCAGTTCTGCGGCGAGCACGTCGGCTACGGCTAGGGCGACACCGTGGGTGCGGGAGGCCGGCTTGGGGTTGCCGGTGACGACGGCGATCCGCATGGCGGCTACCTCCGTTTCGCGAGTAGGTCGTCGGATGAGGTGTTACCACTGCCCGTTCGGCATCTCAAGGCTTTCACGACGCGGCGGTGGCCTGACGCGGGAGATCGGCCGACGGCCCGGAGGTCGGGGCGAAGGGGACCGCGTTCGCGGCGCCGTCCAGGCTGGCCGGGGCGGGATGGGTCCACAGGCCGCGGGCCTGCAGGATCGGCAGCACGCCCTCGCCGAACCAGTAGGCCTCTTCCAGGTGCGGGTAGCCGGACAGGATGAACTCGGACAGGCCGAGCCGCGCGTACTCCTCGATCCGGTCGGCGACCTCGGTGTGGCTGCCGACCAGCGCCGTCCCGGCGCCGCCGCGGACCAGGCCGACGCCGGCCCAGAGGTTCGGCGACACCTCGAGGTTGTCCCGCGAGCCGCCGTGCAGCTCACGCATCCGGCGCAGGCCCTCGGACTCGCTCCGGGCCAGGTTCTCCTGAACCTTGCGGACCATCGCCTCGTCGACGCCTTCGATTAGGCGGTCCGCCTGCCGCCAGGCCTCGTCGGCCGTGTCCCGGCTGATGACGTGCAGCCGGATGCCGTAGCGCAGCGTGCGGCCGGCCTCGCGGGCCAGTCCGTCCATCCAGCGCAACTTCTTATCCACGGCGGCTGGGGCTTCGCCCCAGGTGAGGTAGACGTCGGTACGGCGGGCGGCGACCGGGCCTGCGGGGCCGCTTGAGCCGCCGAAGTACAGGTCAGGGACCGGAACTGGGAGCGTGGCCAGGCGCGCGCCTTCGACCTGCAGGTGGTCGCCGTGGTAGGTGACGGTCTCGCCGCCCCACAGCCGGGTCACGATGTCCAGGAACTCATCGCACCGCACGTAGCGCTGCTCCTTGTCCAGGAAGTCACCGTAGGCCCGCTGTTCGGCGGACTCCCCGCCGGTCACCACGTTCAGCAGCAGGCGGCCTCGGGAGTGGCGCTGGAAGGTGGCCGCCATCTGAGCGGACAGCGTCGGGGAGATCAGGCCGGGCCGGAACGCGACCAGGAACTTCAGCCGCTCGGTGACCTCGGTGAGCATCGCGGTCACCAGCCAGGCATCCTCGCACCACGCGCCGGTCGGGGTGAGTGCGGCCTCGAAACCGAGTTGTTCGGCGCTGCGGGCGATCTGACCCAGGTAGGCCAGGGAGGCGGGCCGGATGGCGCCCGCCGCACCGGTCGCGACACCGTGCCCGCCGCCGACGATGTCGCGGCCGTCGCCATTGGTCGGGAGGAACCAGTGGAAGCGCAGTGACATCGTCGTTCCCTTCGAGTTTCGGACTTCGGGCTTGACGTGAGCATACTAAAAACGATAATTCCGATTGGTTTAGTGTACCGGAGCCGGGGGCGGTTTCCTGAGCGGGCGGCGGCGCGTATCGTCCGGGACATGAAGGCAGCAGAGATACGCCGCTTGATCCAGATGAAGCCGGTCGAGCTCAACGCCACCCGCCGGAGGCTGTCGGCCTGTCATGACATCGGCGACTTGCGCACCGCGGGACGCCGGCTGATCCCGCGGCCGGTCTTTGATTACGTCGACGGCGCCGCCGACGAGGAACTGTCGATGGCGGCTAATACCCGGGCGTTCCGGCGGTGGCGGTTCCGGCCCCGGGCGCTGGCCGGCATCACCACGGTCGACACCACCACGGTGCTCCTCGACCGGGTGCTGCCGGTGCCGCTCGTGCTCGCCCCGACCGGATACACGCGGATGATGCACCCGGACGGCGAGATCGGCGCGGCGCGCTCGGCGCAGCGGCACGGGCTGCCGTACGGGCTGTCCACGATGGCCACGACCACCATCGAGGCGGTCGCGCAGGCCGCCCAGCCGGACCTGTGGTTCCAGCTCTACATCCTGAAGGACAGCGGGCTGACCAAGGAACTGGTGGACCGGGCCGCCACGGCCGGGTACCGGGTGCTGGCCGTCACCGTGGACACGCCCATCACCGGGCACCGGACCAGGGACGAAAGGAACGGGCTCGTCATACCGCCCGAGCTGACCGTGCGGACGCTGGCCAGCATCGCGGCCCGGCCTGTGTACTGGGTCAACATGCTGCGCAACGAGGCCATCGACTTCGCGAACTTCGCCGGGCACGACGCGATGTCGATCCGGGAGACCGGCAGCAAGTTCAACCCGTCCATCAGCTGGGACGACATCGCGGAGCTGCGTTCGCGCTGGCCGGGGAAGCTGGTCATCAAGGGCCCGCTGTCGCCCACGGACGCGATGCGCGCGGTGTCGGCGGGAGCGGACGGGGTGCAGCTTTCCAACCACGGCGGACGCCAGCTCGACCGGGTGGTGCCGCCCGTCGACCTGATCGCCTCCGTCCGCGACGCGGTGGGACCGGACATCTCGGTGCTGGTGGATTCGGGCGTCCGGCACGGTGCCGACATCGCCGTGGCGCTGGCCCTGGGCGCGGACGCCTGCGCGATCGGGCGGGCCTACCTGTACGGGCTCATGGCCGGCGGTGAGACGGGCGTGGACAAGGCGCTTGACATCCTTTCCGGCCAGTTCACCCGGACCCTGCACCTGCTCGGCGTGCGCTCGGTGAGCGAGCTTAAGGCCGGCGGCCGCGAGCTGCTGGTGCGGGCATGATCTCGACCGGACACCTGCTCGGCTTCGCGCTGGCGTCGCTGGTGCTGATCGTCATCCCCGGACCCGGGGTGCTGTTCATCGTGGGCCGGGCCCTGGCGCACGGGCGGCGGACCGCGCTGGCCACCGCCTGCGGCCACGCCGCGGGCAACTACCTGGTGGCGGCGTGCGTGGCCGTCGGGCTGGGCGCGCTGCTTCAGCGCTCGGAGCAGGCGTTCGTGATCGTCAAGGTGACCGGCGCGCTGTACCTGATCTGGCTCGGTATCCACGCGATCCGGCAGCGCAAGTCGCTGGCCGACGCGTTCGCGGTGGCGGTGACGCCGCGGGAAGGCTGGCGCGCGCTGCGGGACGGTGTGACGGTCGGCATCACCAACCCCAAGGCGTACATCTTGTTCGGCGCGATCCTGCCGCAATTCGTCAACCGCGGCGCCGGGAACGTGCCCGCGCAGATGCTGCTGCTGGCCCTGGTTTCCGTGTCGATCGGCGCGATCTCGGACTGCTCGTGGGCGTACGCGGCGAGCGCGGTGCGGACCTGGTTCGCCCGGTCGCCGCGCCGCTTCGAGCTGGTCGGCGGCGCGGGCGGCCTGGCGATGATCGGCGTCGGCGTCACGGTCGCCCTCACCGGCCGCAACCGCTGAGGGGTTTAGGGGTGGGGGGTGCGGGGTGGGAGAGGGCGGCGGGATTTGAGGGGGCCGGTGGAGGTGTCGGGGGGGACTGGGGGCGGCTGCTTGTCTAGGGCGTCGAGGGCGAGACGGATCGCGGTCTCGAGCTGGGGGTCGCGGGCCGCCGCGGCGTCGTCGGGCGTGATCAGCACCTCCACATCGGGGTCGACGCCGTAGTTCTCCACGCTCCAGCCGTACTCGTTGAACCAGAACGCGAACCGGGGCACGGTGATGCTGGTGCCGTCGACCAGGCCCTGGCGCCCTTCGATGCCGATCACGCCGCCCCAGGTGCGGGTGCCGACCACCGGACCCAGACCGAGCAGCTTGATCGCCGCCGTGACGATGTCACCGTCGGATCCGGCGAACTCGTCCGCCACGGTGACCAGCGGTCCGCGCCGCGCCTCCTGCGGATAGGTCTCGGGGCGCAGCCAGCGGCCCGTATCCCAGGCGATCACGCGGCGGGAGAGCTTCTCCACGATCAGCTCGGAGATGTGACCGCCGCTGTTCCCGCGCACGTCGAAGATCAGGCCGTCGCGGGTCATCTCGGTCCGCATGTCACGATGGAAATGCGCCCAGCCCTCACCCATCATGTCCGGGATGTGCAGGTAGCCGAGGCGGCCGTCGCTGAGTTCCCGCACCAGCCGGCGCCGGCCCGCCACCCAGTCCTGGTACCGCAGTCGCCGCTCGGAGTGCAGCGGCACGACAACCACGCGACGCGGTTCGGCAGGTTCGGCGACAGGGCGGATAGTAAGTTCTACTGGCTTGCCCGCTGTCCCGGCCAGTAGCGGCCAGGGACCGCGTACCGGGTCGACCGGCAGGCCGTCCACGGATACCAGCTCATCCCCGGCCACCACCGCGACGCCCGGCGCCGCCAGCGGCGACCGGGCCCGCGGGTCGGAGGACTCGCCCGGAAGCACCCGGTCCACCACCCAGCGGCCCGAGGCGTCGCGCGAGATGTCTGCCCCGAGCTGACCTACCGGCGCGTACGTGCGGCCGGGACCGCTGGCCATAGTCACGTACGCGTGCGACGTGCCGAGCTCGCCCAGCAGGTCCCACAGCAGGTCGGCGAAGTCGGCGGAACCGCGGATCCGGGTCAGCAGCGGGCGGTACTCCTCGAGCACGCCGTCCCAGTCAACCCCGGACATGCCGGGCACCCAGTAGTCCCGGCGCACCACCCGGCCGACTTCGGCGTAGGCGTACAGCCACAGCGCGGCCGGGTCGGCCTGGAACCGGGCCCTGGACGCGTCGACGGTAACGGTTTCGCCCGAGTCGTCCTGCTTGCGCGCGGACGGGATCACCCGCAGCTCCTCGTGGTCGCGCACGACCAGCCGGGTACCGTCGCCGCTGACCCGGAACCAGTCGATGCCGCCCGCCAGCTCCTTGACCTCGCGCTTACGCAGGTCAAACCGCTGAAGCGCGGACCGGGGGCGGTCGTCGCCCAGCTCCGCGCCACCCTCGCCGAGCACACCGGACAGGGGCGCGCGCAGCCACACCAGGCCGCCCTTGACCGCGGCCAGGGACCGGTAGCGGGCCTCCTCCACCGGTACGGGCACCACCCGTTCGGCCAGGCCCGCGGCGTCGACGGTGACGGTCACCTCGTCGGCGGAGTCCTCGCCCGCTTCGGTGCCCAGCGGACGGCCCTCGGGCATCGGCCCGAACGGCGAGGGGGTCTGCGCCGCGAGCGGCACCAGGTAGGGGCGGGCGCCGAACGGGAACGACAGGTCGAACGTGTGCGCGTCGTAGACCGGGTCGAACGTGCGCTGGGACAGGAACGCCAGGTACAGGCCGTCGGCGGTGAACACCGGGCTGGTGTCGGCGAACCGCCCGTCGGTCACGTCGATGACCACACGGTCCGTCAGCGAGTCGGTCTCGGCCGCCAGGGCCACCCGGGCGATCCGGATCCGGCCCAGCGGCCTGAGCTCGGGTGAGGACCAGGCGAGCCAGGCCGAGTCCGGCGACCAGCTCAATCCGGTCACCGGCCCGTCACCGGACGCCGCCAGCTCACTGACCTGTCCCGACGTCACGTCGACGAGCAGCAGCCGGCCGTCGTGCGTCGCCGCCGCGGCCATCGCCCCGTCCGGGGAGGCCGCCAGCTGCGTGACATGACCGAGAAGGCCTTCGGCCAGCGATGAGGTCCCGGGCTCACCCGTCACGGACCCGATCTGCAGCGCGTCGGCACCAGCGGCGTCGGTGACCCACGCCACCTGGCCGGTCTCCCCGAGCACCCGCGGCAGCCGGCCCCGGACCTGCGGATCGACGAGCAGCGCGCGGGCCGGTCCGTCCTTGTGGGTCAGCCAGTGCACCGTGCCCCGGACCTCGACCACGCTGGCCTGACCGGTCCGGTCGCAGTCGAGATCGCCCAGATGATCCTGGGCCGAGATCAGCCTCGGCGCCCGGGCCGCGGCGGGTGAACCCAGCGAGATATCCATCCGGTGTGGCTCAGCGGCGTCCGGGCCGTCCAGCATCCAGATGTCCCCGGCCAGGTGGTAGACGATGCGCTGCCCGTCGGTGGCCGGGTTCCTGGCGTACATGCCGTCGTGATCGGTGTGCCGCCGCACCCCGGTACCGTCAAGCGCACAGGAATAGATGTTGCCGGTGCCCTCGTGATCAGAAAGGAAGAACAGCCGGCCGCCGATCAGCATCGGGCTGGCGAGCTGGCCTTCGGCGTCCGCCAGGACGCGAGTGAACAGGGGATCGGCCGGGGTCGCGGTCCACAGCTTGCCGACCCGGCCGCCGCGGTAGCGCTTCCAGAACGCAGGCTCGCCGGCCACGCTTCCGGTGAGCAGGGCGGTGCCCGACTCCTCGACGGCCAGGTCGTTGACCGGGCCGAACGGCAGCAGGCGGGGCGGCGCGTCGCCGAGGCCAGGGACCGCGTAGGCCCGCCGGTACTTCATGGCCGGCTGGCCGGCTGAGGTGATGGCCAGGACCTCGCCCGCGGCGGTCCACCCGGTGACCCTGGTCTGCGGATCACCCCAGTAGGTGAGCCTGGTCGCCTGGCTGCCTTCGGCGTCGGCCGCGTAGACCTCGGGGTTGCCATCCCGCCAGCTGGTCCAGGCGACCCGGGTCCCGTCGCGGGAGAACCGCGGGTAGCTCACCGGTACGTCGTCGGCGGACAGGCGCCACGCGTGACCGCCCGCGGCCGGACCGAGCCAGACATCATCTCCGGCGACGAAGGTGATCAGGTCGCCGTGAACGTGCGGGTAACGCAGGTATCCGGATGACATCACGCGGCGCCCTGAGACCCTCGAGATCCACTGGCCTCATGAGGTTCCCCGGGGTTTCGGGGTTTCCCGGGCTGTCGGGGTTTTCGGGGCGGCAGCTGCGGGCGCGCCTTGACCGGGCCGGTCGACGGGTCGGGCGGCACCGAGGGCGGCTGCTTCTCCAGTGCCTCGAGCGCCAAGTGCACCGCCATCTCCAGCTGCGGGTCCCGGCCCGCGCCCCAGTCGTCCGGGGTGATCAGCACCTCCACGTCCGGGTCGACACCGTAGTTCTCCACGTCCCAGCCGTACTGCTCGAACCAGAACGCGAACTTGGGCACGGTCATGTGCGTGCCGTCGACCAGCTCGTAGCCGGGTATGCCCTCGATGCCGATCACGCCGCCCCAGGTGCGGGTGCCGACCACCGGGCCCAGGCCGAGCAGCTTGATCGCCGCCGTGACGATGTCACCGTCGGACCCGGCGAACTCGTCCGCCACCGTGACGAACGGACCACGCCGCCCGTCCTCCGGGTACGGCACCGGCCGCATCCCGCGGACGGTGTCCCAGCCGATGACGTGCCGGGCCAGCTTCTCGACGACGAGCTGCGAGATGTGCCCGCCGCCGTTGCCGCGGACGTCCATGACCAGGGCGTCGAAGCGCATCTCGGTCCGCAGGTCGCGGTGGAAATCCGCCCAGCCCTCGCCGACCATGTTCGGGATGTGCAGATAACCCAGGCGCCCCTCGCCGAGTTCACGCACCAGCTGGCGCCGCCCGGCCACCCAGTCCTGGTACCGCAGCCGCCGCTCATCACGCAGCGGCACGACTACGACCTGACGCAAGGGGGGGTTCCCCCCCGAGGGGGGCCCGGGGGGTACGGGGGTCCGGGCAGCCCTCTCGTGAGCAGGGGGGGTCTGGGGGGGATCGTCCCCCCGAGGCAGCACAGTTAGTTCGACCGGCTTGCCGACGGTTCCGGCCAGCAGCGGCCGGGGGCCGTGCATCGGGTCGAGCGGGCGCCCGTCGACCGCGACCAGCTCGTCGCCGGGACGCACCACCACGCCGGGAGCCGCCAACGGCGAGCGCGCTCGCGGGTCGGACGACTCACCGGGCAGCACCCGGTCCACCACCCAGCGGCCGGAGTCGTCACGGGAGATGTCGGCGCCGAGCAGCCCGACGGCCGTGGCACCTGGATCGGAGCTAGAGAAGTCCTGGCCGGCGTTGAAGATGTAGGAGTGCGACGTGCCGAGCTCGGCGACCACCTCCCACATCAGGTCGGTGAAATCGTCCGCGCCCCGGATCAGGTCAAGCAGCGGCCGGTACGCGTCGAGCACCCCGTCCCAGTCCACCCCGGACATCTCCGGGTTCCAGAAGTCCCGGCGCATCTGTTGGCCCGCCTCGGCGTAGGCATGCCGCCACAGCGCGTCCGGATCGGCCAGGAACCTCGCCCGGGACAGGTCCACGGTGACCGTCTCGGCCGAGCCGTGATCCTCCTTCTGCTCCGAGGGCAGCACCTGCAGGTCCTCGCCGTCCTTGACCACGAGCCGGGTTCCGTCCCCGCTGACGTCGAACCAGTCCAGCTCGGCGACCAGCTCGGTGACTTCACGTTTGGCTAGGTCGAACCGTTCCAGGGCCGGGCGCGGCGCCTCGTCGTCGGCGTGCGCGAGGCCCTCGCCGAGGACGCCGGACACCGGCTCGCGCAGCCAGGCCAGGCCGCCCTTGACCGCTTGCAGCCCGGAGTACCTGGCTTCGGCCACGGGAACGCCGGCCACCCGGCCGGGTAGGCCTTCCGCGTCGACTGATACCACGTCCCGTTCGGGAGAATCGGCTTTATCGTCCTCGGTGTCGGGCGGATCCCAGGGACGGCCGCCTGGCAGCGGGCCAAACGGGGACGGGGTCTGCGCGGCGAGCGGCACCAGGTAGGGGCGGGCGCCGAACGGGAACGACAGGTCGAAGGTCTGCGCGTCGTAGACCGGGTCGAAGCTGCGACGGGAGATGAACGCGAGGTAGAGGCCGTCGTGAGTGAACACCGGGTCGGTGTCGGCGAACCGGCCGTCGGTCACGTCGATAACCTCGCGGTCGGCGATCCGCGCCATCCGGATGCGCCGCAGCGGCTGCGGGCCGGGCTGGGACCAGGCGAGCCAGGCCGAGTCCGGTGACCAGCTCAGTCCGTCGACGGGCCCGTCGTCCGCGGCGGCCAGCTCGCTGACCTGTCCCGAAGCGACGTCCACGACCCGCAGGGCGCCGTCATGGGCCGCGGCCGCGACCGTCGCCCCGTCCGGGGAAGCAGCCAGGTTCCGCACATGACCGAGAAGACCTTCGGCCAGCGGAACGGGCCGTGGCTCACCGGCCACCGACCCGATCTCCAGCGCGTCGGTGCCGGACGCGTCGGTGACCCACACCACGCGGCCGGTCTCGCCGAGCACTCGCGGGAGCCGGCCGCGGGCCCGGGGGTTGACGAACAGCGCCGGCGCCGGGCCGTCCCGGTGCGTCAGCCAGTGCACCGTACCCCGCACCTCGACCACGCTGGCCTGACCGGTCCGGTCGCAGTCGAGATCGCCCAGATGGTCCTCGGCCGTGATGAGCTTCGGCGTCCGGGCGGGGGCCGGGGAACCGAGCCTCAGCTCGAGCCGGCGCGGCGCGGCGGCGTCGGGGCCGTCGAGGATCCAGATGTCCCCGGCCACGTGGTAGACGATGCGCTGCCCGTCGGTGGCCGGGTTCCTGGCGTACATGCCGTCGTGATCGGTGTGGCGGCTGATGTCGGTGCCGTCCAGCTCGCACGAATAAATGTTGCCGGTGCCCTCGAAATCGGACAGGAAGAACAACCGGCCGCCGATCAGCATCGGGCTGGCGAGCTGGCCGTCGAGTTCGGCCAGGACGCGCGTGAAGAGGGGATCGGCGGGGCTGGCGGTCCACAGCTTGCCCCTGGTCCCGCCGCGGTAGCGCTTCCAGTACGCGAGTTCGTTGTTCATCCGGCCGGTGAGCAGGGCGGTGGCGCCGCTGTCGGCGATCGCGAGGTCGCCGACCGGGCCGAACGGCAGCCGCCGCGGCGGCGCGCCCTGCACCGGGACCGCGTACGCCCAGGTGAGATACGTTTCCGGCTCGGCGGTGGCGCTGACGGCGAGAACCTCGCCGTCCCGCGTCCAGCCGGTCACCCGGGTCCTGTTGTCGCCCCAGTAGGTGAGCCGGCTCACGGCGTTGCCCTCGGGGTCGGCCAGGTAGACCTCGGAGTTGCCGTCTCGCCAGCCGGTCCAGGCGATCGCGGACCCGTCCGGGGAGAATCGCGGGTAGCTCACCTGAGCACTGTCAGCGGATAGCTTCCAGGCCCTGCCGCCGTCGGCGGGGGCGAGCCAGACGTCGTCTTCGGCTACAAAGGCGAGTAGATCACCGTGAATGTGCGGGTAGCGCAAATATCCAGATGAAGTCACGCCGTTCATCTTATGGTCTAGAGCCAGCCCCGTTCTGAGGCGATACGCAGCGCCTCGGCGCGGTTGCGGGCCCCGGTCTTGCCGATGCAGGCGGACAGGTAATTACGCACCGTTCCCTCGGACAGATAGAGCTGTCCGGCTATTTCCGCGATTGTCCGGCCATCCGCAGACGCCTCGAGTACGCCGCGTTCACGCGGGGTGAGCGGGTTGAGGCCATCGGCCAGCGCCGCCGCGGCCAGGTCCGGGTCGATAACTTTCTCCCCGGCCAGGACGCGGCGGATGGTCTGGGTGAGCTTGTCGGCGGGAGAATCCTTGACCAGGAAGGCGGACACGCCGGATTCCATCGCGCGGCGCAGGAAGGTCCGCTTCAGTTCGGCCGCGGCGGACAGGTGCCCGGCACGTGGCGATCGGTGAGGCCTCTCGTGATCAGGGGCGACCTGGGCCACTCCATGCCGTGCGCGTTGTCCCGGGTTTCACTCGCCGGATGCAGGCCGGGCTCGCTGGCGTGACCGAAGGTGGCCAGCACGGCGAAGATCGCGAACCAGACGACGAGGCCGATTACGTTGACCAGCGCCACGTGGCCCAGGGCGATGACGTCCGTGCTTATCTTGACAATCTGGTAGGTGGGCGTGAATTCGGCGAACTTCAGCAGGCCACCGCTGAGCGAAAACCACAGGCCGCCGAAGTTCGAGAAGAAGAAGAACACGACGATGGTGACCGGCTGCACCGAATCCGGATTGAGCTTGTAGCCGACGGCTACCGCCAGCGCCGCGAAGATCAGCGTGCCGATCCAGATGGCGACCGCGCACGCGACCCACTTCCAGCTCGGCATCTGGACGTGACCGTAAAAGCTGCCGAGCACGAACACGATCAGGATTGACGGCACCGTGGTCACCATCGAGGTCAGGACCTTGGCCACCACGTAGGCGTGGCCGGAAGGGGGGTGAGCCGCAGTTGCCTGATCCACCCGTCCTTGCGTTCCTGCGAGATACGGATCGTGTTGTTGTTGAACGCTCCGCTGAGCGTGCCGAACGTGGCCATGCCGACCATGTAGAAGGCGGCGAACGAGACGCCGTCTGCCTTCGCGTTCGTCTTCCCGAAGATCAGGTAGAACATCACGGGCACGGCGATCGTGAAGATCATGTACCGCTTGTTCCGCCTGAGCCTAGATATTTCGGCCTTCGTCAGCGCCAGTGTGCCGCCCATCTCAGTTCGTCTCCCCTGCGTGTGCGTTTGCGTTGGTCGCGTCGTCTTCCGCGGTGATGGCGATGAAGGCCTGCTCCAGGCCGAGGCTGGTGACTTCGATCTCGCGCGGCCCGTAGCCCGCGTCAAGCACCGCGTACAGGCTGGCGTCGGAGTCGCTGGTCTGGATCTGCACCAGGTCGTGCCTGATCTCGAAGTTCACCAGCCCGGGCAGGCCGAGCAGGAACTGCTCGTCCACCCGGTCCAGCTTGAAGGAGAGCCGCCTGGCTCCGGCCCGCTGCTTGATCTCGTCCGGGGTGCCGTCCGCGAGCAGCCTGCCCCGGTTGATGACCAGGATCCGGTCCGCGGCCTGGTCAGCCTCTTCCAGGTAGTGGGTGGCGAAGAGCAGCGTGCGCCCCTCGGCCACTTCTTCCTTCATGCTGGCCCAGAACAGCCGGCGGGTTTCCACGTCCATCGCCGTGGTCGGCTCGTCGAGCACGATCAGCTCGGACTGGCCGCAGATGGCCAGCGCGAACCGCACCCGCTGGGTCTGGCCGCCGGATAGCCGGTCCACCCGCTGGTCCGCGAACTGGGCGATGCCCGCCGCTTGAGCGTGGTCTGCACTGGTTCCGGCTTCGGGTGCAGTTTCGTCATCAGCGTCACAAGCTCGCGCACCGTCACCTCGGGCATCAGCCCGCCCGACTGCAGCATGGCACCCACCCGGCCGGACTTCACCGCGTGGTAGGGGTCAGAGCCGAACATCTCGATCCGCCCGCTGGTGGGCTTGCGCAGTGCCAGCAGCATGTCCAGCGAGGTCGACTTGCCCGCGCCGTTCGGGCCCAGCAGGGCGACGGTCTCGCCGTGGCGCAAATCGAGGGTGAGGCCATCAACGGCGTGCAGGTTTCCGTAATGCTTGGACACGTTCTCGAAGGAGACCACAGGCGCCCCGCCCCGGCGCGTGCCATAACTGGCCGCCGGGCTGAGGGTGGTGGCGTGGCCCGCCTCGTACTGACCCATTTTAAAATCCCCTGTCTGAAGGTTTCGCGGGGCTCTTCGGGGGTTTTGGGGATGGTGTCTCCGGCCCCGAACCGCCCGCACGCCAATACCACCACCGGGCTGTCCTGAGCAGTAGTGCCGTCCATCCGGAACCAGGCATGACATGCGTCATCCCCGGCCCCGGTGACATGGCGGGCTTTCTGGGTAGGTGAGCTGGCGGTTTGGGCGGTTTAACGCCCGGAGTCAGCGGCCGACGGCGTAGCCCTGCATGCCGCGAGGGTTGGCCGCGGCGTACAGCATCCCGTTGCGGCGGGCGACGGCGCTGACCCGGCCGAGCGACCAGGCTGGCCGGACGTTGACCAGGTGACCGCGGCGGCGCAAGTCCTCGATCACGGCGGGGCTGACCCGTGACTCGACGTCAAGCACGCGCGGCTGCGCCTGGCGTGGGTAGAACGACGAGGGCATGTGCGCCGAGTGGAACGACGGGAAGTCGATCGCCTGCTGCAGGTTCATCCCGAAGTGCAGGTGATTGAGGAAGAACAGCAGCGACCACTGGTCCTGCTGGTCACCGCCGGGCGTGCCGAACGCCAGGTAAGGTTCACGGTCCCGCAGCGCGAGGCTCGGCGTGAGCGTGGTCCTGGGCCGTTTGCCCGGCGCGAGGGTGGCGGGCAGCCCGGGGGTGAGGGTGAACATCTGCGCCCGCGTGCCCAGGCAGAAGCCGAGCCCGGGGATGACCGGCGAGGACTGCAGCCAGCCACCGCTCGGAGTGGCCGACACCATGTTGCCGAACCGGTCGGCCACGTCGAGGTGGCAGGTGTCGCCGGCCCGGTAGCTCGACGCGGCCTTCGGGTCCTTTGGCTCTTCGCTGGTGCGCATCGTCGGCTCACCCGTGCCCGGGTCGAGCCGCGGTGCGGGCGGCTCCACGTCCAGGCTCGGGGCCACGCTGGCATCGTCGTATCCGGCCGTTCGGCGGGTCACGAAATCTGGCAGCCGCGGTGGCCTGCCGTCTGGGGCGCCGGGAACCAGACTGGCCGACGCTTCCGCCCCGATCAGCTGACGCC
>Ga0302325_10011486_pt1 | contig 19064 bp, 13 predicted proteins | sample Palsa_T0_2_FD_201948 | JGI IMG/M metagenome (GOLD analysis project Ga0302325, IMG submission 201948) | Peat permafrost microbial communities from Stordalen Mire near Abisko, Sweden - Palsa_T0_2 | ecosystem: Environmental > Terrestrial > Soil > Palsa > Peat permafrost | place: Sweden: Abisko...
TGGCCACCCGCCGTCTGCACGGTCCGAATTTGCTTCTTATAAATCCACTGTTTGAGGGTGGGGTAGCTGATTCCCAGGACCTGTGCTGCATCGCGAGGCGTGAACAGTTTGGCTGTGGGCATAAGGCTGCGCTAGAAATTCTCCGGCACGACGCTGGTCCGGCGCCATGAACCCGGGCGAACTGCGATGCTAAGCTGCGGTATCCCCGGTGTCAATCCGGGAGAACGCCTCATTTGGCTGAGAGGGAGTGGCGCGGGCGAGTCTTGCGGAACGAATTGGGCCGTGCGAAACTCTTTGGGCTGCTTTTCATTCGACCACGGCGGTATCGTCTAGGGGTCTAGGACGTCAGGTTCTCAACCTGAAAACCCGGGTTCGATTCCCGGTACCGCTACCAGTAGTTCAACGCCTGCATTTTCCCGCACGAATTGAGTCTACCTGGTTTTCTTGTTTGTTCCCTGACGCATCAAATCCGCGAGCGAGGGAAACGAGGAGGGAACGGTCAGGACTTGTTCGAGGGGATTTCGGCCTTGCTCGATGGCCGCGACGAGCATCTCGAGCGCCGGCTGGGTATTGGGCGGAACCACGACGGTGGCGGTGAGCGTGCCGCCGCGCACAAATTTCTGGCCGGTATTGACCAAGCCGTCGCAGCCCGTAAACGGGAGGCGAAGCCACTTTTCGCGCACATCGTTGTCGGGCCCTTCTTGCATCGCCTTTCGGGCGCCCATGGCCATGGAATCGTCCTGCGCGCCGACCAGATCCAAGGCCTGTTTGGCGGAGGTGGGAAGGCGCATCCAGGAAAGCACCGCTTTGTAAGCGCTATCCTCGGTCCACTGTCCCTTCAGCATATTGACCCGGATGTTCACGGGTTTCGTCTCCTGCATTCCGATGGTGCGCTCTTTGGCGGCGGAATTCTCGGATGGGCCTTGAATGTAAAGAATCGAGCCGCCCCTCGGGAGCACAGCGGCAAATTGTAGACCCTGAATTCGGCCGATTTCGAGGTGATCGGAGCTGACCGAAAATGCCGGAGCGCGACTGGCGCGGCGCAGCTCCGGCAAATATTCCGCAAAACGGTTGAGAATGACCCAGCCGATTCCAGCGGCCGAGGCGGCGCGGGCAACTTGAGGCAAGGAGGTTGCGCCGAGAGGTTCGAAGAGGATGGCCTGGGGCCGACTTTCGGGCGGCGCTTGAATCGCTTTGAGGATTTGATCGCTTTGCTTGATGGCGTCATTGTCCGCGTGGACAATCTGGAGGTCGAAACCGAGACGGTGCGCGGTTTCCTTCGCGGCGGAAGCTTGCTCCAATTGATAATCGTTGTCGTCGGTGGGAAGAGAAAGAAGGAACTTGAGTTTCGCCATAGAATTGCGGTTATTGCGCCTCGCCGAAAAGACTACACGGAAATTGTCAAGCAGCGGGCCAAAAGTGCATGGGGCGTGGCGGATGCGTGACGGGCCGGACGCAGGGTGCATCGTTCTGGTTGCGAACAGAATACGTAAGCTTCTTGTGCACTTGTCGCGTCTAATGTGTGAGTATTGTAGACTCCAAAATTGAAAAGAGGGCCAACCAGCCGAATGAGACGCTTCCGATCGCGCGCTGCCGTTTGTATTTCTCTGTTATTGAGTTTGATCCCGCTGGGAGCTTTTTCATCCAGTGCGACGCCGGACGTGGTGCTGGCCACGATGCAGCGCGAATTGAAACGCGCGGGCACTTCGCTCGCCAAGACCGACCCGGCACCGTATTTCATGAGCTACGCGGTGTCGGACATCGACGGCACGATCATTGTGGCCTCCAACGGAGGGGTGATTTTTTCCACCAGCGTACTGCGCCGGCAGGGCGACGTGATGATGCACGTGGGTTCGCTGGCGCTCGATAATACGCACAATCAGAGCCGAGCCTCGGGAATCGTGTCGGGCACGCTGCCGCTGGTGAATGATACCGACGCGACGGCGCGTGTGCTTTGGCAATTGACGGACCGGGAGTACGAACAGGCCTCGGCCGCGTTCGCAAAAGTTAAAACCAGCACCGCCGTGCAGGCCGACGAAGAAGACAAATCTCCCGATTTTTCGACCGAAGCGCCGCTGACGCATACGGACGCCACGCAATTTCCGCCATTCACCGGGCAGAAGGCGTGGGAGGAACGCACACGAAAAATCTCATCGATATTCCTGAAATATCCGGAGGTCTACACATCCGTGGTCGTTTTCACGGCTACGGCGGACCGCTCGTACCTGGCCACGAGCGAGGGGACGGCGTTGGTAAGGCCATCGGCGATGGTGCGCCTGGTCATTCAGGCGGAAACGCGCGCGGATGACGGCACGGAACTGATGCGCGTGGAATCGTTCCAGGCGGCGACGGCGGACCAGCTCCCCGGCGACGCCGAGCTGGAAGCGAAAGTAGCGAAAATGTCCGCGGACTTAAAAGATTTGCGCGCGGCGCCCTCGGCGGAACCCTACGCCGGCCCGGCGATGTTGTCTGGACGCGCAGCCGCAGTGTTCTTTCACGAAGTGCTGGGGCACAGGCTGGAAGGGCATCGCCAGCGGGACGAAAACGAAGGCCAGACATTCACGAAGAAAGTGAACCAGCTGGTCTTGCCCGCGTTCCTGAGCGTCACCGACGATCCCACGATGAAGGAACTGAACGGCGTGAAATTAGCGGGTTACTACGACTACGACGATGAGGGAGTTCCAGCACAGCGGGTGGTGGCGGTGGAAAATGGCGTGCTGAAAAATTTTTTGATGTCGCGCATGCCGATCAAGGGTTTCAGCCACTCGAATGGGCATGGACGAAGACAGCCGGGGCTGATGGCGACCGGGCGGCAGGGAAATCTGATCGTGACTTCGACCAACATGGTCAAGGATTCGGAACTTCGGCAGAAATTTATCGAAGAGATCAAGAAACAAGGCAAGCCTTACGGATTGTACTTCGACGACATTCAGGGCGGATTTACGCTGACGCAGCGCGCGACTCCCCAGGCGTTTCAGGTACTGCCGGTGATGGTGTACCGGGTGTACGCGGACGGGCGGCCGGACGAATTGGTGCGCGGAGTGGATATCGTGGGCACGCCGCTTCTCTCTCTGAACAATATTATGGTGACGGGAGACACGTTGCAGGTCTTCAACGGAGTTTGCGGCGCGGAATCCGGACAAGTGCCGGTGGCTGCGGCGGCTCCGGCGATGCTGTTCTCGACGATCGAGGTGCAAAAGAGGCGGAGAGGAACGGAGCGGCCTCCGATTTTGCCGCCGCCCGGTGTAGGAACGCCAGCCCCGCAAGCTAGCGGCGCGCAGGGAGGCAAATCATGATCGCGACCCGGCGAAGGAAGTTCCCGTTGCGAATGATTTTGGGACTTACGCTCGCTGCAGGCTTGGCATCGGAAGCCACAGCGCAAGAAAAGGCAGCGCAGGCGTCTACGGCAGTGTCGGCCGCGGTTGCCTCCGATCCCATACTCAAGGCGATGAGGGAAGAACTGGATCGTTCGAAAGCCCAGCTCAAAATGGATAAGGTCGCCGCGCCGTATTACATCGAATATCGGATTGGCGATGTGGAAGAGTGGACCGCGGAGGCGGCTTTCGGGGCCTTGCGTCAAGACCAGAAGGTCCACGGACGCAGCGCGCGAGTTGTGGTCCGCGTCGGCGACTACAAGCAGGATAGTTACTACGGCCCGGGCATGGGAGTCGTGGAATTTGCGCCGCTGGATAACGATCCGGTGGCGATACGCCGCGAATTGTGGCTGGCGACGGACGCAGCCTACAAAGCAGCGAGCGAAGCGCTAGCTTCCAAGAAGGCATTGCTCAGCCAGTTTACCGCCGATCAGCCTTTCGACGATTTTGCGAAGGCCGCGCCGCTGGAGTATGTCGGGTCGCTGGTGAAGCTGGAGTTTTCTCCGGAGCCCTGGAAAGAATCGCTGGAAAAGGCTACGAATCTCTATCGCAGTAATTTGAAGATTCAGTCGGTCAGCGGATTTTTGCGTTTTCGAGCCGTCAACGAATACTTTGTGAACACGGAAGGCACCAGCACGCGCCAGGGATACGCGGTGTATTCGATGCAAATTTCCGCCGAGACTCAATCGCCCGACGGCATGAAGGTTGGAAGGACCCCGTTTTTCGTGGAGAATTCGGCGAACGAATTGCCGCCGCCCGCGAAATTTCTCGCCGATGCCGAGAAGACCCTGACCACGCTGCAGGCCTTGGCCGACGCGCCCATGGTCGAAGAGGATTATCGCGGCCCTGTTCTGTTTTCAAACGATTCGGCGAGCGACGTCCTGGAGACGCTGGTGGGCCAAAACGTCCTGGGGATTCGCCCGAAACCCGGCGAATCCGCGCGCACGACGGGAGAATATTCTTCAAATTACAAGGGCCGCGTGCTTCCCACGTTCATGTCGGTCGTCGATGATCCGACCCTGCAAACATTCGAGGGAAGGAGATTGGTGGGAAGTTACGAAATCGACCAGGAAGGGGTTAAGGCGTCTTCCGTGCCGGTCGTAACGGACGGAATTCTGGTGAATTACCTTCTCGGACGGATGCCCATTCGGGATTTTCCCGAATCGAACGGGCACGGCCGCGCCGCACCGGGCCAGCCGCCCGTACCGAGCCTCGGAAATTTCATCGTAAAGGTCAAGGAGCCGGTTTCCGAGGACGAGCTGAAAAAGAAATTGATCGAGATGTGCAAGCAGGAGGGAAAGCCCTACGGTTATTACGTGGAAACGATGGCGGGCGAAAATCCCAGACTGCTTTACCGGATTTACGTCAGCGATGGCCACGAAGAACTGGTGCGCGGCGCGGTGTTCAACGAACTCGACACGCGGACCCTGCGGAACAATCTGGTGGCCGCCGGAAACGATCCGCTGGTCAGCAACCGGGCGGGAAGTGTTCCGACGACGGTGATCTGCCCCTCCGTGTTGTTCGATGAACTGGAAGTGAAGCGAACCGACCGGAAGAACGCAAAGTTGCCGGAATATCCCGCGCCGGCTCTAACACCTCAATAGGCTGCGAATAGACGCCGGATTTGGCATTCCGCACGGCTTGGTTTATCGTTTCGGAAATTCGAAGCGGAAACCGATGCGGGCGGCGATCGGCAGGCCGAGCTGGGGCACGGGCGTCGCCGCTGTCGCATACTTTTCGTTAAAGAGATTTTCCACCGAGCCGAATATTTGAACGCCCCGCCCAATTGACCGTGATGCGGCCAGATCCAGCACGAAAAATCGCCCTAGAGGAAATGAGTTGAGGTCGTCGTCGAATTGTTTGCCGATCATGCAGCCATCCACGGATAACTCAATGATGCGCGGATTCGAATAGCGCGCCTGAAAGGTCAGCGCACTGTGCGGAACCTGGGCGATCCACAAGCCCACCAGCGCGGGGCTGGCGGGAAAGCTGCTCACCTTGGAATCCACATACTGATAACCCACGGACAGTTCGAAATCGCGAGTGATGTGCCCGGTGCCCCCCAGTTCAAAACCCGGCGCGCTGAGGCGTCCTAGATTTTCGCGCACACGCAGGATGGTATTGGCGATCGGAGCGGGACAATCCGGGACAGGCAGCGCGACCGCGGTGCAGGTGACATTCGCGACGGGATTTACGATTTGGTTGTAGAAAAATGTGGAACGAAATTCCAGCCGCCGGTCGAAAGCGGATGCCGAGAGGCCAGCGTCGCCACCCGTCAGATGCTCGGCGTTTAAGTACGCGTTCGATTCGGTCATGGTGTTGCCCTGACGGAATGAGCGATAAAGCTCGTTGAGAGTGGGAGCGCGAAAAGCGCGGTAGACCGACGCGTCCCATGAAATGTTGGAATTGATCTGGCGCCGCAGCGTGGCGCGAGGGCTGAAGGCATTTTGCGAGCGATCCGCGAATTGGATGCCGGATGGGACGCCGGTGCCGAGCGGGATGCGCACCGTAGAGGCGTCGAAATTGCTCCAATGATCCACGCGCGCGCTGAGCGATAGCAGCCAGCGCGGTGTAATCTGGATCAAGTCTTCGCCGAATATGCCGACGGTGCGCTGGCGTCCGCCCGAAGATTGATTCGCCGACGGCACACCCTTGGTAAATTGAATGTCGTGGCTCGCGCCGATTTCCTCGTGGTCATCTAGGCCGGCGACGATGGTCTGGCGCTTTCCGATCTGGCGCGACCAAACCGCCGAACCGCCCACGCCTTGAGCGGGAACCGTCTGTAAATCCGTCAGCGTTTCGGTATCGCGATTCGTCACGACGGAGGTGACCGATGAAAAACTCTGGTGGTACGTCTGGACATCCGCATAAAAGCGAAGGGTGAGCGCGCCGAACGAGCCGAGTTGCAGGTTTGCGCCGAGCACGCCCTGGCCTAGCTTGGTGTCGTTGGTTTGAAGAGGCGTGCCGTTCTGCCGCGTTTCATCGAGATACGAGCCGCGCGCGAAAATCTCGCTGCCCTCACCGATTTTTCTTCCGATCATCAAATCGGCAGTGCCGTGTGCGGACCCCGCTCGCGTGTCGACTGGTCCGCGGTCGGCCTCCGGAACGAGCACGTAACCATCGGTGTTAAAGACTTCGCCAGCGAATGTCGATTCCCATTTTCCCTTTTGCCCGCCGGCCCACAGGGAAAGGTCCGGAGTATTTTGATTGCCGTAGGAGGTTTCGAGAGATATTCCGGCGGGCTCCGCGGCGCGCGAGATAAATTGCACCACGCCGCCGAGCGCGTCACTGCCGTAGAGGCTGGAAGCGCCCTCCTGCGCGATCTCGACGGTGGAGATCGATTCGCTGGGAATGCGGTCCCAATACACCCATCCGCCGAAGGGGTCGTTGAGAGGAATTCCATCCTGGAGGACGAGGGCGCGGCTGGCGCCGTTGGCGCCCAGACCTCGGAGCGAAACTCCCTGGGTGGTGGGGTTCGCCACGCGACTGTCCGATCTTCGATACAAGCTGAAACCCGGAACCTGGCGCAGTTGGTCGTCGAGGGTCAGGGCGGGCGTGTCCTGCAGGTCTTCGCGCGTCAGTTCGACGTCGCTCACCGGGACGTCGGAGAGGAGGGTGGCTGCCCGGTTGGCGGTTACCTGCACCTGTTGATTCATCGAGGCAGGCGCAAGGGTGATTTCTAGATGCACGTGGCGATCGCCCGAAGACGTCCAGGATTGCGTGACGCTACGGAAGCCAGACGCGGAGACTGCCAATGTTCCAGATAAATCCGGAACACTTTCGAAGGCAAAGGCTCCCGAGGAATCCGTGGTCATCGCCGCTGAATAGGATTTGGCGGTGAGTTGAACTTTCGCGCCGGGTACGGAAGCGCCGCTGGCGTCGCGAACGACGCCCTCCACGCGAGAATTCTGGGCCTGCGCCGCGGGAATCGATAGAAATATGAGGCTGCACAGAAACGCAGCGAGGCGCAAAGGTTTGCCCGTCTTCCGTCGCCGGAAGAGACTCAACACCAGGGAAATGCCTCGGTGGGTACGCAGCGCCATCTCCGGCGAAAAAATCTTCCGCTGATGATAACCCGATAAGAGGAAAGTTAGAGATTGAAGAACTGGCTGGATTGCGAGAATCCAACGGGCAACATCATTGTGATATGGTGACTGCCGGGGCATCCACGCTTCTTTGCAGGAGGGTTTGCATGGCAACGGCCGCGCAGCGCCGCAGCGATCGAGTCTCGTTGACTCTGCTTCTGGAGGCGTCGGGCAAGGACGTGAACGAGCAGGAGTTCACGCGGCCCGCGCGCACGATGCAGATCAATCGAACGGGGGCGGTGATCCTGCTGGATCGCGACCTGCGGCCCGACCAGCGCATCGAAATCCGGCGGATTGCGCCGACCGAAGCGCACCGGCACACCCAAGTGCGTATCGTCGGGCAATTCGGCTTGCAGAAAGAAGGATACGTCTACGGCGTGGAAATTTTGGAGCCGCAGAGCGACATCTGGAACATCGAGTTCCCGCCGATCGCCGAGTCGGAAGAGGCTGTGGCGCGCATGTTGCTCGAATGCACGTACTGCCGGACCCGCGAAGTGGTTTATCTGAACGAACTGGAATTGCGGGGCTTCGAAACCACGCGCGGTATCGCGCGGCTGTGCAGGACCTGCGGAGTGCCCAGCACCTGGACCCAGGCTCCGCACGAAAACGAAAAGAAATTGGCGTCGCGGGGGCGACGCAATTCGAGTGACGGGGATGAAATTCCGCCCGGGGGCGAGCAGCGAGAACGGCAACGCCTGCGGATGAAGACCCGGCTCACGGCGTGCATTCGGCAAACGAACACCGACGATGAACTGGCGGTCTGCGAGGATATTTCACCGGTGGGAATGTGCTTCCGCAGTAAGAGGCGGTACGACCCCGGAACGAAGATTGACGTGGCCGTGCCGTATTCGCCCGAAGCAGCGAATATTTTTCTTCCGTCGACCGTGGTCTATTCGGAAGAAATTCCCAAGGCCGGGTTATTCCGTCATGGCGTGGAGTACCGGCGTCCGGGGCTTCCCGAGAAATAAACCGAGCAGACTCCCGGATCGAGAGGCCACGTCGCAGTTCAGAGGGAAATTCGGAACATCGAGGGGAGAAAAAGAAAATTGCGAAGAAGAAATTCAAAGGCTCCCACCTTTCCTCGAAACCGGAAAGATGGGGCACCAGGAAAATCATGGGTGTTGCTCGAGTGAGCGGGCCGGCCGGTGGGAAATCGCATCCTGAGAGGCAAATGCGACGCCTCCCTTATTTGATCGAATTGAACTAATGAGAGGCGGAAGCGGGCGGTGAGGCGGGTGCTTCCGGATACAGGCGCTCAAATTCCGGGTCGCCGTGAAGGATGAGGAGGTCGGGGTCGCGGCGCGTCCACACAGCATCCTTGGAGCCCGCCTCCCAAGCCTTGCGTAGGGCATCCAAGGCTTCCGCCTTTCGGTTCAGGTTGCAATACGCACAGGCGGCGTTGTAAAGAATCGAAGCCTCGTTGGCACGCAAAGTGACCGCCAGGTTGAGTTCGCGCACGGCGTCGTCCTCCCGTCCGACCCGGGCGTAATTGCCCCCCAGCAGGATGCGCGCTCGAGCGTCCTCCGGCACTTGTTTCAAGTGGTTCTGGAGCGCGACGATGACCCGTTGGGCCATGTTGCGCCTCGCTTCGTCTTTGCCCATGGCTCCCAGGGCGTTCCCGATGGGCACATAAATGTTGTAGTCTTCGCCGCTCGCTTCGATGGCGGCTTCCGCAACGTCCAGAACTTCCTGGAAGCGTCCGGCGGCAAATAAAGCGCGGCCCAGCAAGTAGTACGCACCGTCGCAACCGCGGTTGCGTTCGATGGCCTTCTTGACCATGCGCACGGCTTCGTCGTGCAGTCCGGCAGCGTAAAGTACCCAGGCTTGGCTGACGTGCGTTTCGGGCAAGTCCCAGCGCAGGGCTACCGCTCTGCCCGAAGCTTCACGCGCGCGGTCGATCCACACCTGATCGCGGCTGAAGATGGAGTAATACATGGCGCAGGCATTGGCGGAGGAGGCGTAGGCCAGAGCAAAACTCGGATCAAGGGCTACCGCGTTTTCGAACATCTGCAAGGCAAATTCGACGTCCTGGCGCGTCTGCCGCCGCGCGTAACGCTTGCCGCGCAGATAGAGATCGTAGGCTTGCAGGTTTTCCGTGGGCTTGTCGGCCAGCGCTTCCAATTCCTGCGGCGAAAGCGTTACGCGCAGGGCTTCGGCAATTTTGCGCGCCATTTCGTCCTGAACTTCGAAAACGTCCTTCATCTCCCGATCGAAGCGTTCCGACCACAGGGGAAAATCGGTGCGAGTGTCAACGAGCTGCGCGCTGATGCGCAGGCGTGTGCCGGCGCGGCGCAAGGTACCGGTGAGGACGTAGGCAGCGCCGAGCTGCTGGCCGATCTGCGCGGGGGTGACGGACTTATCGCGAAAGGCGAGCACGGTGGGACGGGAAAACGTATTGAGTCCGCGAATCTTGGAGAGCTCGGTGATTACATCCTCGGTAATGCCGTCGCGCAAATATTCGTCTTCCTTCGCGCCGCTCTGATTTTCAAAATAAAGCACAGCGACGGATTTCTTCGCGGGCGTCGAGCCAATCGGTGGCACATTCGAAACCTCGCTCTTCTCAGCGGCGGGGCGGCGGCTCGAATCAAGGTCCCGCTTGATGCGCTTCAGGTCGCCGCGAAGTTCACCAGCGGTCTGGTAACGCAGGTCCGTATCTTTCTCCAGAGCTTTCGCGAGAACATTTTCCACGGCCGGCGGCAATCGCGAATTCAACTTGGTCGCCAAAGTCGCCTCGGAGTGCAGAATGCCGTCGAAAATTACGGCGGACGTTGCGCCGGAAAAAGGAACCACCCCAGTGGCCATCTCGTAGAGCACGACGCCCAGCGAAAATAGATCGGAGCGCGCATCGAGCTCTTCGCCGCGCGCCTGCTCGGGGGACATGTAGGCGATGGTGCCCATCGAGCTGCCGGGGCTGGTCAACTGTTCTTCACCCAGCAGCTGCGTCCGGGTCGCCATGGCCGTCGCGCCCGCCGATTCTGCCGCCGTCTTCAGCGTCGGCGTCAGCTTCGCCAATCCGAAATCCAGAATCTTGGCCTGCCCGCGCTCCACGAGAAAAATATTCGCCGGCTTGATATCGCGATGGACGATGCCCTTGGCGTGCGCCGCGTCCAGCCCATCGGCGATCTGAATCGCAATCTCCAAAAGCTGCGACACCTCGACCGGCTTCCCACCGATCCGGTGCTTCAACGTGCTGCCTTCCAGCAACTCCATGGCGATGAACGGGCGCCCTTCGAATTCTCCAATGTCGTAGATGGTGCAGATGTTGGCGTGATTGAGCGCAGATGCAGCGCGCGCTTCGCGGCGGAATCTTTCGATAGCCTGAGGGTCGTGGGAAATGTCATCGGGAAGGAATTTCAGCGCGACGTTCCGGCCCAGGCGTGTGTCCTTTGCCTTGTACACCACGCCCATTCCTCCCCCGCCCAATTTTTCCAGGACGCTATAGTGGGAAATGGTTCGGTCTAAATAGGAAGTTTCAGGCACAGGACGCTCATTCTACGTCAGCGCACTCGATGCAGGCAACCGCGCAACGTCGCCCGAGTAGGATCCAAGATGCGGAATATTCAAGGAGATGTCCGCAGGGCGCAAATAATCTTCAGGAGAGGGTCTTGTATTGCCCCGCGCTAAATTCGACAGACAGAGTCTCAGGTTTAGGTCAGTTGCAAAAGCTAAGAAGGCCTCGCGCAGAGTGCGATTTCCGACTCCGAGGTGAGGGCGGTCATGATGGTGCGGCTGGATCCAACGGGCGATCGAATCCTCCAACGGGTGCAAAAAGACGGCTGGCTTGCCCCCGTAGATTCGCGATGAAAATTCTAGACGACAGCGACCGGCATGCGTTCGTTGGCGCGGCGTTGGTGGTATTGCATCGAGATGTTCAGGTGCACATTGCCGCTGGGAGTCTCGAAACATAAAATCGTGGCTTCGGAGTCCTGGCCGGCTTTTTCGAACTGCTCCTGCGTAACCAGTTCAGGCGGAAAAACCTTAAATTCAAATCCTTTGTCGTTCAGCTGGGTTACGGCGTTGCCGATGACCATGTTCGCAAGCTCGCACACGGCTTCGAACACCAGGGGATTCGATGGTTCCACATCGCCTTCGGAAAGGACGCTGGCGACATGGGCGGCGGCTCGCGGTTCCATGTCCAGAATGACGCGGCCTTCAACCTGGCCGCGAAAACAGACCAGCGCGGCGGCGCCTTTCTTGCGGTATCCGTTTTCTTCCATGGTGAGATCCACGATTGTTGCCGGGGCCTTCATCATTTCGGCCAGCACGGTATCGAGCGAGCCGATGAACGGCTGGATCAGGTCCATTCTCATCGAGATGTCTCCCCCGCGCCGACGGTGGCGGTGACGCCATCATCGTTCAGCACGTAACGAATGATTTCGTACAGCGCATCGGCCTTCACGGGCTTCTGCACGAAATGGCGCGCGCCTTTCTGCAGCGCGGCGAGAATATTGTCCTGATAGCCGACCGAAGAGACCATCACGATGCGGGCATCGGGGTGCTCGTGGACGATGCGCTCGACGGCCTCGATGCCTTCCATTTGCGGCATGGTGATATCCATCAAGACGAGGTCCGGCTTGGTGCGAGCATATTCAGTGATGGCGGTGCAACCATCGCCGGCTTCGCCGACGACTTGCCCGCCGAAGGACTCGATCATCTTCGCCAGGCTCTTGCGGGCGAAGACGGAGTCATCCACGACGAGGTAACGGACCGCCTGGCTGTCCTTTTTTCGGGTGAGTGCTTCGAACTGTTTCATAACTATCTCCTTAAACTATTCGGTTCACCGGCAGCAGCGGGCGCGGAAGTGCCGTCCGCGGCCGGTTCGATTTTTTGGCGTTCCCTGGAACACGTGGCCTGAAGAAAACTCGCCATATTGGGAAGCGAGACGATTTTCATGGCGAAGCCGCGCTCGATGGCTGCTCGCGGCATGCTGTCGACAACGCAGGTGTCGGGACTCTGCGCCGCGGTAATCGCCCCGGCGGCCTGCAGGGCACCAAGCCCGGCCGCGCCGTCCTCGCCCATCCCGGTCATCAAGACTCCCACGGCGTTGTTGCCAAATTCCTGGGCAACGGAGTTGAACAAAACGTCCGCCGAGGGCCGGTGGCCGTTGACGCGCGGCTGATCGACGAGGATCGCAATTTTTCCGTGCTCCATCTTGCGTACTTTGATGTGCCGGTCTCCGGGACAGATCAGAACCCGGCCGGCGAGCAGTAAGTCTCCGGATTGAGCTTCCTTGACTTCCAACGCGGAGGATTCATCCAAACGCTTGGCGAACATCTGGGTGAAACCTTCGGGCATGTGTTGAACGACCACAATGCAGCCCGGGAAATCCTCGGGCAGCTGAGAGAAAACGTACTGAAGAGCGTTGGGGCCGCCGGTGGAAATCCCGATCGCTATGATCCGGGAAGGTCCAGACGGCATGGTGGTCCGGCGCGAGACCTTTGGCTTGATCGTCGGGACGGTAATAATCATTTTTGGCGGACCGGAAGACGCCGCAGCTTTGATCTTCTGGGCGAGCTCCACGGCGATTTGATCAATACGGCCCAACGCGGCGTCCTGAGGCTTGGTGACAAAATCGAAGGCGCCGAAGGCCAGGGCACGAAGAGTGATCGAGGCGCTGACGTCGGTCTGCGCGCTGACGACGATAACGGGGACTCGATGCTTGCGGGTTATTTGGCGCAGCATTTCGATGCCATCCATGCGCGGCATGTCGATGTCGAGAGTCACCACGTGCGGATGCAGCTCTTCCATTTTTTTCAGGCCCATCGCGCCGTCCATGGCGGTGCCGACGACTTCGATGGAAGGATCGCGCTGCAGGACTTGGGAGATCAACTTGCGCATCAGCGCGGAATCGTCAACCACCAGGACGCGGATTTTAGCGCTCATGCGATGGCTCCCACGGCGGGAATGCGCGCGAGATGCGAAACCACGGCGGAAACATTCAAAATCAAAACGACGGTGCCGTCGCCCAGGATGGAAGCGCCGCTGACCATCGGCGAAGTAATCAATTCGTCCTCAAGGGCCTTGATGACCAGTTCTTCTTCGCCCATCAGGCTGTCCACGGCGAGGCCGAAGCGGCGGGTTCCGGCGCCGATGACGACGACAAAGGTGCGCGCGGTGTGGTCTTTTTCCTGCCGCCGGGATTCCAACCGTTCGAGGCGAACCAGGGTGAGAACCTGCTCGCGTAGCTGGAATACTTCGTGGTCATCGACGCGGTGAACGTTGGACTCGGTGAGGCGGGTAATTTCCACAACGGAAGAGATCGGCACGGCATAGAGCCGGCCCGCGACGCGGAACAGGAGCGCCTGAATGCTGGCGAGGGTCAAAGGAACCATGAGGCGGAAGGTGGTGCCTAGGCCAAGTTCGCTTTCGATCTCGATCGAACCTTTCAGGCTGTCGAGCGCGGCTTTCACCACGTCGAGCCCCACGCCGCGGCCGGAGATTTCGGTAATTTCGTCCGCCGTGCTGAAACCCGGAGTAAATAACAAATGATGCGCTTCGGCTTCGTTCAGGCGGCCGCGATCTTCTTCTTTCAGGAGACCGCGCCGGATTGCGGCGCGAATGACTTTTTCGCGGTCGATACCGCGGCCGTCGTCCACCACTTCGATGACGACTTGGTCGCCCTTGTGATAGGCATCGAGTGAAACGGTGCCGCGCGCCGGTTTTCCCGCGGCTTCGCGCTCCGCGGCGGACTCGATGCCGTGGTCGGCGGCGTTGCGAATCAAGTGGGCGAGCGGTTCGGCGAGTGAATCCAGGATTCCTTTGTCGAGGTCGGTGTTTTGGCCGGCGATTTCGAGGCCGATATCCTTGTTACGCAGCTTGGCCACGTCGCGAACCACGCGCGGGAAGCGGCGAAAGAGCTGCTCGACCGGGACCATGCGGATCTTCATGACGGATTTTTGCAGTTCGTTCAAAATGCGCGATTGCAGGCCGAGAGCGTCGGAAAACTTGGACGAGAGCGCATCTTTTACGAAGCGGCGATCGAACTCCGCGATGGCGCGTTGCAGCATGGACTTTCCGATGATGAGTTCGCCGACCAGGTTCATGACGGTGTCGATGCGATTGGCGTCGACGCGAATCGTGTTCTCGGTGGCGGCGTGGGCGACGCCGATCGGCGCGCCTGATGATTGCGCATGTTCATCGAGGGGACGCTCGTCGTCGGGCAAGTCTCCCATCACTTCCGCGGCGACGGCGGCTGCTTCGGATTCGACGAGAATATCGAGAAGATCGCGTGGAGCGGTCTCGCTCTGGAACAGCGGCGAAACCGCGATGCGCCCCACCACCGAGGGCACCTGGCAGCGCTTTTGAATCGAGTCCGCTGATTTGCCGCTGGAAATTGCGGCTTCGATGAGGCCGCCCTCGACAATCTCGCCACCCGTTTCCGGCCGCAGGGCCAGAAGCTTGCCGGATCCTTCGAGGGCTTTCTTGGCGAGCTCGAAAGCGGCGGCGGGAAGCATTGATTCCTTGGCGAGATGCAGGGCGACCTGAAAAACCTTTTCTTTGCGGCGGAAAGCTTCGGAAATCAGGAGCCGTTCGTATTCCGTCCACGCAAAGGTAGCTACCGCGGAGACATCTTCATGGCGCCCTGCCGCGGGTTTGCGCAGTAGCCGGTGAATATGCTCGCGCAGGGCGCCGCCTTCCGGCGGTTGGAGATTATTCCGGTAGGCCGCAAGCATTTCGTGGAATGTGTCGGCCGCGGTCAGAACGACTTCGGCGATGAGTCCGGAATTTTCGCGTGCGAGTTCAGGACTCAGCACGTCTTCCAGGTCGTGCGCCAGCTCGCTGAGCTCGCGATAGCCGCAAGCGGCCGAATCGCCTTTCAGCGTATGCACGGCGCGGCGAACACTGCGCAGACTCTCGGCATCGCCCGGGCGCCCCTCGAGCGCCAGGCCGGCTTCATTCATGGCCTGCAGAATCTCCGCGGCGCTCTCGAAGAAGAGGTCGCGAAGTTCGTCGGCGCGGTCGTCGGGCAGAAAGCTCACTGAGCCGCTCCAAGCCGCAGGTAAACGGTGGCGCTATTCTGGTGGACCATTTGATATTTGGTGGTGAGGCCGAAAAGACTTTCGGCATGGCCGACGAACAAACATCCGTCGGGATTCAGGCAGTGATGAAATTTTTCGATCAGACGCTTCTGCTCGGCTTCGTCGAAATAGATCATGACGTTGCGGCAGAAAATCACGTCGTTGCGTTGCGGCAGGTATTCGGCTTTCAGATTATGAAAATCGAATTGCACGAGGCTCTTCAGGGCCGGCTTCACCGAATATTTGTCGCCGACCTTATCGAAATAGCGCAGGCGGCAGGTGTAATCGACCGTGTCCATCTGGGCTTCGGTGTAGACCCCCTGCTGGGCGGTGAGCAAGGCGGAATAATTAATGTCCGAGGCGATGATTTCCACTTTCCACGGCGGAGGAATTAGCGGCTTAGGAGAAGGCATCTCGAACGGGAGCGGGTGACGAAGGTAGTAATAGGCCAGCGCGTCGCTGACCAGAATCGCGAGCGTGTAGGGTTCCTGGCCGGTCGAGCAGCCCGCGCTCCAGATGCGCAGCGTCCAGTCGCGGCGCTCCTGCTTTTTTCGCAATATGTCTTCGAGTACGAATTTCTGGAACAATTCCAATTGGGGGCGGATGCGAAAGAAACTCGTCTCGTTGACGGTGAGATTTTCCAGCAGCGCGACCAATTCCTGTTTACCTTCGCGGCTGGTGAGCAGGCGGTAGTAGGAATAGAACGAGTCCATTTGACACGTTTTCAGCCGGCGCTGGAGGCGATCGCGCAAGAAGTGGGTGCGCCGCTCATCGAAATACATTCCACATTCCTGGTACACGAGAGTCTGCAGGAGCTTGAGTTCGGGCTCAGTCAGTGGGACCGGAGTTGTGAGTGTGGACATTCTTCCTCGTTGTCTATGTGCTTCAATATCGTTCAGCGTTTCCGTACGTTGGCGCCGGCGGGCACGGTTTCGGCAGTTTCCGCCACTTCATCCAGCCGGCGAAGTTCGCCGCGCTGCAGAATTCGATTCAGATCGAGCAAGATCACCAGGCGGCCGCGAAATTTGCCGACACCGGTGATGTAGTTCAATTCACCTTCCTGAAAAACGGTGTGCGGAGCTTCGATTTCCGAAGGAGGGATCTTGATGACCTCCGACGCGGAGTTTACGATCAAGCCGATGGGGCGGTTGTCCAGTTCGACCACGACGATTCTATTTTTCTTGTTCGGTTCGGCGATTTTTTCCCGGAAGCGTTTGCGCAGATCCACGACCGGCACAATGCGGCCGCGCAGGTTAATGACGCCCTCGATATAGTCGGGCGCATTCGGCACGGAGGTGATTTCCGGCACGCGCACGATTTCGCGGACCATGCCGATGGGAATTCCGAATGTTTCACGGCCGATCCGCAAGCCAACGACTTGAATATCTTTATCCATGTCGATCGCTTTTTCCTTATGCCCGGACGAGCTCGGCGTATTCGTTCGCCGCGCGTTCCGAACCCGTAGAACTGTTTGGGTGGCGGCGTCCGAGAGTCCCGCGTCCATCGCCCGACGCCTCGTCCAGGACGAAGCGGTCCATAGATTCGAGGAGCACCCGCGAAAGCTTGGACATCTGTTCGGCGGTGGCGGCCAGCTCGGTGGAACTGGAAGTGGACTGCTGCACAAGCTCGCGCATCTTTTCCATGGCGCGGACGACGGCCTGCGATCCGGAGGCTTGTTCCTCGACCGAAGAATTTATTTCCTGGGTAATTTCGGTGAGGCGATTGGTGGCTTTGGCGATCTGCGAAGAGCCGCTCGATTGCTCCATGGTGGCGGCGCCGATTTCCTGGGAGAATTTGTAAACTTCGGAGACGACGTTGGAGATTTTCTCGAGCGCCAGGCTCAGGTCTTTATTTAAGGTGAGGCCTTCCTGAACCATCGAGGTGCTCTTCTCCATGTTGTCCACGGCTTCGCGCGCTTCCTTCTGGATGCCCTGGATCAATTCGGAAATTTCCTTGGTGGATTGGGTGGACTTTTCGGCGAGTTTGCGGACTTCCTCGGCGACGACGGCAAATCCAAGCCCGTGTTCACCCGCGCGGGCGGCCTCGATCGCGGCGTTCAGCGCCAGCAAGTTCGTTTGCTCGGCCAGATCATCGATCACTTCGATGATCTTGCCGATGTCGTCCGCGCGACGCCCCAGGACGTCGATAATTTCCGATGACGATTGAATGGCGTGGCTGGTGCGGTTCAGGCCTGCGGTGGCCTTGTCCATGGTGACCATGCCGGTTTGAACTTCTTCGCGAGAGCGGTGAGAAATATCGACGAGCAGCTTCGCGGTGTCGGCCACGCGTTGAATCGAGGTGACCATCTGGTCGATGGACGCGGAGGTTTCGGCGACACTGGAAGCCTGCACCTGGGTGTTCTTCACGACGTTCTGCACGTTGATGCTCATTTCATGCATGGTCGAGGTAACTTCATCGATGGCCGACGCCGCCTGGACGCTGACTTTCGCGGATTCATCGGATGCACCGGCCATTTGCCCCGAGCCACTGGCAACCTGAGCGGCGCTGTCTCGAACTTGCCGAACCATTTCGCGAAGACCGCGGGTCATCTGCGCGAACGCGCGGGCCATGGTGTCTTGCGCGGAACGCGGTTGGACGGTGACGGACAGTTGACCCTCGGCAATGGCGGCGGACACGGCAGCCATGTCCTTGAGGTGAACGATCATTTTGTTGAAATTCGAAGCGAGCAGGCCCACTTCATCCTGGCGATGAATGTCGATGGACTGCTCGAGGTCGCCGGTTTCTCCAATGCGCTGCGCGACTTCAATCAAGTGGTAAAGCGGTTCCTTGATGGATTTAGCGGTGTAGAACGCGATGAGCAGGCCCATCAGGATGGCGAGCAGAGTTCCCGCAGTCGTAATCCCGGTGCTCCACGACGTAGCACTTTGGGCGGAAGCGTTCGAATCATCGAGCGATTTGCGGACGGCTCGATCGGCGTCGTCGAGCGCTGCCCCGGACTTGGTTACCCACGAAGCCGGGTCGTGCTGGAGATAGTAAATTTGCAAGTCGGACACGGTAGCGTCGCCTGAATCTACCTGGTGCCTCTTGACCATCATCGGCTTTGCAAAATTTTCGGACCAGCCGTGCTCGTTGTCTTCCACCTGAACCAACGCGCCACGCAGGTTCGCATCGGGAAGCTTTCCTTCCGCATCCTTCAGCATGTTGAGGAGATCATTCACGCCTTTGTTGGTCTTGTCTTCGTCACGCAGATCTCCGCTGAGCAGATAGTTCCCAAGAAAGAGCCGGTTCTCCATCATTTGCAGGCGGACGTTTTCGATGGTCTGCACGGCGCCGAGAGTGTCGCGGACGGTGGCACGCGCGTTGTACTCGCGCCGGACGGTGAATAGATTGACGACGAATAAAACGAGCATGATCGCCAGGATGGCGCCGAATCCGAAATAGAGCTTCTTGCCAATCGTCATAAAACCGCCTCCGCTCCTTAGCCGCTTGATTCCTGTTCGCGCGTAAAACTGGCTGGTTCAGTTCCTATCGGAAAAATTAAATTCGACCACCTCGGTGGATTCTTTCGGCGCTGGTTCGTAGCGCCATCTCTTGACCGCATCGGTAGCCGGACCAACAAGCAGAGG
>Ga0302325_10011487_pt1 | contig 19064 bp, 17 predicted proteins | sample Palsa_T0_2_FD_201948 | JGI IMG/M metagenome (GOLD analysis project Ga0302325, IMG submission 201948) | Peat permafrost microbial communities from Stordalen Mire near Abisko, Sweden - Palsa_T0_2 | ecosystem: Environmental > Terrestrial > Soil > Palsa > Peat permafrost | place: Sweden: Abisko...
GCTAGCATCCAACGAGAGTGTTTTGTGGCACAGCCAACCTGGCTGTGGGAGCCCAACTAACAAATGATCGCAGCGGCACCCAAGCAGTCCCGAAGGAGCAGCGCGCGGACGAGCGGCAGGGTGCAGGCACATGAAAACGTCCGGCCGACGCGCTAGCATCCTTCGCTATGGCCACGTCGCGGGTTTCGCGATCTGGCCATAGCGCCGACCTACCGGCCCCGGCTTGGTCCGCCGCCAGAGCAAATCCTGGCGGCAACCGCCACCCAATTTATTCGTTGACGCTTTTCGCGCGCGCTTCCCAACGCAAGTCAGTCTCACTTACTGGCTCGATCGATCGTCCGCGACACGAGCTGCCCAAAGCTTGGTGGCATTGCGCGATGACGATCCCACGCGCGTTGCACATCACATCCTCATCGTGGATGCAGACGCAAAATGACAGGGCAGCCAAATGTCTACGCGGCTACTAAATCCGGCAGGCAGCATGACGTGGGGCAACGCGGATTGATCCGGCAGCCAGACGGCTCCAAGTCTGGGGGCTCAGATTCGGTTTCGGCAGACCTAAGTTCCGCGGCCGCCCGCGAATTCGTCTCGCTTCCTTAGTCCGGCCTAAGGCTGATACCCGTCCGTCATCCATTTAGCGAACAGGTCGATGCGAGATTGAGGCCAAGGCCCCTCTCCTCTTGGCGGCAGGGGCGGCATCACCGCACCGCCGATTCCTCGAATCCGGTCGAAGATGGCAGCCGCGTGCTTCTTCACGTCATCATAACTAGCTAAATTGAAGGCCTTGCTCATCCCGCGAACGTCTCGTTCCGTAAAAAGCGGGCGAATATCCGATTGAAAGCTTGTCAGGCTCGCCATTGCGCCTCACAGTGTCGGGTTTTGTGAATCCTTTCCGATGAGGTCTCAGGGAATGTAAGTGGAAAACGTGTAGTCCTGCGCCTTTTGCGGCGTGTGGCAGCCAAAGCAAGCCGTAATCGCGTGAGCTTGGTCAGGAACCTGTGGTTTCGAGGGATCGCCTCCCACCCACACTTGGAATCCCCATCCGCCAGTCTGCGCGTACTTCTTCTCGTCTTTCACCATCACCGTCACAGCTTTCTTGGCGCCTTCGACAGTGGCGCCATCCTTCACCGAGTCTTCGTGAACCTCGTCCGCGAATATGGTTCCGTCAGGGTACGGAAACGGGCCGCCCTTTTTCAGAGTCGCCAATCCCTTCGCATTGATGTGGATAATGTGCATACCTTCCACGCCGCCGAAAACCGGGCTGTCCTTTGTGGCGCTCATTGAATTCACCGCGAACCAGTCCCGGAATCCATTAGGAAACGGCACCCCATCGTCAGCAGACGTCGCCGACGACGCCCAAAAAAACGTCAAGATTACAGCGAGGCCCAGAACGAGTTTCCTCATAGCCGCTCCTTTGTTAAGTCTCATAATTATTCCTTTGTTGAGCCTGTGAGTTGGCGCGCATCCCGTCGCGAGAGGGGCGAAGCCGGGGTTTAAGATTTAGAGCTCTGGCTTGCGCATCATACGCTTCTCCTGTCTTCGACCACAACGAATTTGCCATCCGCGCAGCTCCCAACGAGATCTAGCGTTTCGACCATCCCATCCCGCCTTGACCCCTCCTCCCCGCCCAGCTATCCTGGACTCTCGGAGTCTTCTCCCTTGCGCGTTTATCTCGACTTTAATGCCACTACGCCCGTCGATCCTGCGGTCCTCGCCGCGATGACTCCGTATTTCTCCGCCGAGTTCGGCAATGCCAGCTCCATCCATTCCGCTGGCCAGCGCGCGCGTTCGAGCGTCGAACACGCCCGCGAGAGCGTCGCCAACCTGCTCGGCGCGGAGCCCGCCGAAATCGTCTTCACCGGCAGCGGCACCGAAGCGAACAATCTCGCGATTTTGGGCACGGTCGCCCCGGGCGCCACCAAGCGCCACGTGATCACCACCACCATCGAACATCACGCCGTCCTGCACTCTTGCGCCGCGCTACAAGCGCGCCACGTCCACCAAGCCAGCGAAGTCACCTACGTCGGAGTCGGCCACGACGGCCTCGTCGACCCCGAAAATATTCGCCGCGCCCTGCGCCCAGATACCGCGCTTATCACCGTCATGCACGCGAACAACGAACTCGGCACCATTCAACCCATCGAAGAAATCGGCAAGATCGCCCGCGCCGCCGGAGTCTTCTTCCACACCGACGCCGTGCAATCCGCAGGCAAACTCCCTATCGATGTCGACCGCCTCGGCGTCGATTTGCTTTCCATCGCCGCTCACAAATTTTACGGACCCAAAGGCGTCGGCGCTCTGTACGTCCGCTCGGGCGTGCCCATCGCTCCCATTCTTTACGGCGGGCATCACGAGCGCGATCGCCGCCCCGGCACCGAAAACGTTCCCGGCATCGTCGGCCTCGGCAAGGCCGCCGAATTGGCCGCTCATCACGTCCGCCTCGACTCCGAAAAAATCGGCGCGCTGAGAAACCGTTTCGAGCAGGCCCTGCTCGAAACGGTCCCGCAGTGCTTCATCAACGGTCACCGCGACCGCCGCATTCCCAACACCAGCAATTTCACATTTGCAAACGCGGTAGGCGAGTCCCTGCAAATCGGCCTCGACCTCCAGGGCGTCGCCTGTTCCACAGGCGCCGCCTGCTCCTCCGGCGCGATCGAACCATCGCACGTGCTCACTGCAATCGGCCTTTCTCATGACTACGCCAACGCCAGCCTGCGCTTCAGTCTCGGCCACGGAACCACCGACGCCGAAATCGATTTCGCGCTCAGCGTAATTCCGGCCGTAGTCGAACGCCTGCGCGACCTGGCCCCCGCGCAACCGCAGCCGCAGCCGCAAACGCCCCCGCAGCCGCAGCAGCCGCACCCGACCAAAGCGGTCTCCGTCCGATGAGCACAATCTCCAATCCGAACATCGTCGCCGCGCCGGCGTTAACGCCAGCGCCGCTCTCCCCGGCCGCCGGCGCATGCGCCGCCGACCTCAATGAAGCGCCTCACCCCGCCCGCGGCGCCACTCCGGAAACCACCGTAGTCGCCATGAGCGGCGGCGTCGACAGTTCCACTGTCGCCGCCATTCTCCACCGGTCCGGCCGCCCTATCGTCGGCCTCACCATGCAACTCTGGAATCACCGCCGCCTCCCGCAACTTCAACCCGCCAGCGCCGCGCCCGCGCAGCACCGCTGCTGCTCCATCGACGATGTGTACGACGCCCGCCGCGTCGCCGACCACCTCCAATTTCCTTTCTACGTCGTCAACTTCGAACAGAAGTTCGAAGAAACCGTCATCCGTCCCTTCGTCGCCGACTATCTCGAAGGCCGCACCCCCATCCCCTGCACCCTGTGCAACAATCACGTCAAGTTCGATCACCTGTTGCTCACTGCCCGTCAGATCGGCGCCGAACGCCTGGCCACCGGCCACTACGCACGTGTCCGCCAAGACGAAAACTCCGGACGTGTCGAACTCCTCAAAGCGGTCGACGCTGCCAAGGACCAATCCTATTTTCTCTTCGGCCTCACCCAGGACCAGCTGGCGCACACCGAATTTCCTTTGGGCGCGATGGACAAATCCGCAGTCCGCGACATTGCTCGCCGCGCCAATCTCCCAGTAGCTGAGAAACCCGAAAGCCAGGAAATTTGCTTCGTGCCCAGCGGCAATTACGTCCGCTTCATTCAGAATTACCAGAAGGAGCAGGGAAGCGGGATGCCCGACGATTCCGGCGAAATCGTCGCCACCACCGGCGAAGTTCTCGGACGCCACACCGGCCTCCACCAATTCACCGTCGGCCAGCGCAAAGGTTTGGGAATCGCCGCCGGCCATCCTCTGTACGTAGTCGCCCTGGACCGCTCCACCAATCGCCTGGTAGTCGGCGACGACGCAGAGCTCCGCACCACCACATTCGAAGTAAGAAATGTAAATTGGATTTCCCAGGCGCAGCCGTCAAAGCCCTTCGAAGCCGCCGTAAAAATTCGCCACCGCCACGATCCCGCCCAAGCCACCGTCACGCCGCAAGGCGAGTCCGCCGCGCAAATCGTCTTCCGCGAACCGCAGCGCGCCGTCACCCCAGGCCAAGCCGCAGTCTTCTACGCCGACGAAGTCGTCCTGGGCGGCGGCTGGATCCGCTAGCGGCGGGTAGCACTGACCAAAAAAAAAGGCGCCCGCATCACGCGGCGCGCCCGAAATTCAAAAACAATCTCTGCCTACTTAGTGCCAGAAAAACTCAAATAAACAATTCCTCGTCCTGCCGCATCGCGTCCGCCAGCGGCTTGCGATTCCCGCGCAGGACGTCCAGCCCCACCATCACCCCGCGCATCACCGCCGACACCTGATTCAACGGCTTCCACAAAGTTTTCTTCACCTGCGCGCCGGTATCCTCAATCATCTCCAGCGCCCCGCTGACGATATGATCCCCGCGTGCGATTTGCCCGCGCAGCCGCTCGCCCGCATCCGTCAGAATGCGATCCACCCGCTGCGCCTGTGTCCGCGCCAACCGCGCAATCTCCGCGGTGTCCGCGGTGATGCTGGCGATGCGTTCCTGCGAATCCTCCAGCATCCGCCGCACGTTAGTCAGGATCGGCGTCACCTTGGTGTCGAACTCGCCTTTCAGCCGCTCGACTTCCTGGCTCACCGCCCGAAACTGCACGTACATCGCCACCAACATCGCCGTCTGGATAATCACCGAGATCGCCACTGCGACCACAAAAACCATCATCCACGTTTCCATGGCAATCTCCTTACCCGTTTGTCCGTGTTAGAGCTAGACCTTGGCCTTCTCGCGATACGCTTCCTTGCCGGCTTCCACCGCTGCGTTCAACGATCCCGCTTGCTGCGCCAGAATCTGCTTGCTCCGCTCCATCAGCTTTTCCGCGCGGTCCCGCAGGTCCTTGGCCATATCCTGGGCGTACTCCTTGCCTTCTTCCGCGCGGTCCAAAATGTACTCGCGCGTTTCTTCCCCCGACTGCGGCGCGAACAACATCCCCAACAGCGCGCCCAGCCCCAATCCCACCAGAAGATAACCGAACTTTCCCCCGCCATTTGATTCGCTCACATTTCACCTCCGAGCCATAAGCATAGCGCCGAAAGCGCCGAAAGCAAAGAGCACGTTGCGCAGGCTTTACCTGAAATCGAAACTGAAAACACCTTACATCTCCCGCCCCACCCGGCAAGCATCGCCGGGGATAGCTGTTGGTTTTCGCCATAGGCCGCCGCCTTTGCGGCTGGGTGCCCCAGGTGTCGGTTTCACACCTGGGTTCTCTCGATTCAGCTTTTAGCCGTTGGTGTTATGTGTTGCCGTAGGCCGCCGCCTTTGCGGCTGGGTGCCCCAGGTGTCGGTTTCACACCTGGGTTCTCTCGATTCAGCTTTTAGCCGTTGCCGTTATCTGTCGCCGTAAGCCGCCGTCCAAGCGGCAAGTTCAATCAACCTTCGTCCCCTCCGCCGCCACCCGTAAATGCTCGTACACCCGCTGCGCCTGCGTCCGGGAAAGCACCTCCGCCAACTCGCCTACCTCCAGCTGCCGCAATCGCGTCACGCTGCCAAACTTGCGCAGCAGTTTTCGCGCGGTCTGCTCGCCGATCCCCGGAATGTCCAGCAGCGTCGTCTTGATTCGCGCCTTGCTCCGGCGCAGCCGGTGAAAGGTCACCGCGAACCGGTGCGTCTCGTCCCGAATTTGCTGAATCACATGCAGGATCGGCGAGTGCCGGTCCAGCACCACCGGCTCGTGCTCCCGCCCCAGGACGTATAGAATTTCTTCCTTTTTCGCGATGCTGGCCATCGGCTGGTTGATGATCTCTAGCTTCTCCAGCGCCCCCGCCGCCGCGTGCAGTTGCCCCAGTCCGCCATCGATCAAAATCATGCTGGGCATCGCCACGTTGTCCGCTTGCAGCCGCCGGTAGCGCCGCTCCACCGCCTCGCGCATGCTCGCGAAATCGTCGCGCAGCAGCCCCGGCTCATCCGTGCCCGACGCCGCCTCGCCGCGTATGATAAATTTCCGGTATCCCGATTTCTTCATCTTCCCGTCTTCCCACACCACCATTGACGCCACCGCATCCGATCCCTGGATGTGCGAAATATCGAAGCTCTCGATCCGCCGCGGAATTTCCGGCAGCACCAGCGCATTCTGCAGCGCCTCGCCCATCGCCGCCGAACTCGGCCGCAGCACCCGGAATCTCTGCGTGAACGAGTGCTGCGCGTTTTTCTCCACCATCTCCAGAAATGCGTGCTTCTGCCCCCGTTGCGGCGTGAATATCTCCACCTTCCGCTTCGCCTGCTCGCTAAGCACCTCCGCCAGTATTCCGCAATCCTCGAAGCTCATCGGTACGTGGATGTACCGCGGCAAATACGCCGCATCGATGTACAGCTGCTTCAGCAGCGAAGGCAAAAACTCCTCCGGAACGAACTCCTCCATTTCCTCCCAATAAAAATCGCGCCGATCCACCACTCGTCCGCCGCGTATGTGAAAGAGGTTCACCGCCACCTGCGGCGGCTCTGCGTACCACGCCAGTACGTCGGTATCGTCTCCCTCCGCCGCGGCCATCTTTTGCCGCGTCTCCATTTCCGTCAGTGTGTGCAGCAAATCCCGGTAGCCCGCGGCCTCCTCGTATTTCTCCGCTTCCGACGCTCGCTGCATCCGCTCTTCCAGGCTGCTAGTCAAATCGTTCTGCCGCCCTTCCAGAAAAAGCCGCACGTCCCGCGCTGCTTCCGCATAACGTTCGTCGCTGGTCAGCCCGGCTACGCATGGTCCTAGGCAGCGGTGAATGTAGTATTGCAGGCACGGCCGCGGATGCGCCCGCGTCAAATCCACCGTGCACGATGGAACCAGGAAATGTTTGTGGATCAGGTGGGTCAGCCGGTACGCCAGACTCGCCGGAAAGTACGGACCGAAATACACCGATCCATCCTTCTCCAGCCGCCGCGTCACATACACCCGCGGATACTTCTCAAACGCCGTGTACCTTATATATGGATAGGTCTTATCGTCCCGCAACAGCACGTTGAATTTCGGCTTGTGCTGCTTGATCAGGTTATTCTCAAGCGCCAGCGCTTCTTTCTCGTTATCCACCACGATAAAATCAAAATCGGTCACCTCCCGAACCAGCGACCCGGTTTTTGCATCCAACGTACTGGCTTCGGCGAAGTACGACCGCACCCGTTGCCGCAGCGAGCCGGCCTTCCCGACGTACAGAATCTTTTCAGTTGCATCCTTGAAGAGATACACACCGGGCTGCAGAGGGAGTTTCGATACTTTGTCGCGTAGGTCCATTCGGAAGCGTTACACTGGAAAAGGGAACCGGCCGCGAGCCGGCAACTGCGATGATAACAGACGCATTCTCAAACCACCCGCGACGCAGCTATTTCGCGCCGCTTGCCACCCCATGAGCCGCTCATTTCAAACTCTAATATTCGCTCTCCTGCTGGCCGTATGCGCAGCCCCCGTCGCCCGCGCCGCCAACGCCGCCCTCGCGCCAAATCAAGATCAGAGCCCAGACCAGAACAACAACCAGCACAACGACCAGTCGCAAAAGCCGTCTCCCAAAGACAAAGGCATCGACCCGCGCTCCGATCCGCCGCCCCCAACGCCGCCGGCCGAGCCCGAACCGCCCAAGCCACCCGACGATCCCGGAAAGATCGCCTACCTGGCCCAAAAAGACATCGAAGTCGGCACCTTCTATCTCCACAAAGGCGATACCGACGCCGCCATCGACCGCTTCCGCCACGCCACCGAAACCCGTCCCACCCTCTCCCGGCCGTGGGAGCTCCTCGGCGAAGCCTACGAAAAGCAAAATGCCAAAGAAGAAGCCCTCAAATCCTACCAGCAATATCTAAAGATCCAGCCAGGCGCCGCCGACGCCAAAAAAGTTCAGAAGAAAATCGCCAAGCTCCAGTCCGACCTCAAATAGCAACCCCCGCAGCCGTCATCTTTTCCGGATGTTTTGACTTACTGTTCGATGCCGTTATCTTTCCCGAATGCTTTGACTTGCGGTTCGCCGCCATCATCTTTTCCGGATGTTTTGACTCACGGTTCGACGCCGTTATCTTTTCCGGATGCCCCACTCTTTGCGCTGTCTGCAAAGGGCGGGAGCGTTCTCTATCCCAGCACCAATTCCACCCGGCAACAGCCCGCCGCAGACTTGCTTTCCGTCAGTTCTCACCACCCCGTACTACCGCCGCGCCAAAAACTTCTGCGCCACCGCATAATCCCGGAATTTCTTCTCTTCCCTCCGGAATTCCGCCGAATGCGACTGCAGCCGGCACCGCACCATCTTCAACGGATGCTTCTGATGCAGCATCTCGTGATACATCACGTAAGCCACCACAAATTCCGGCACGTCCGCGCGATCCAGCCGCCGGTTGATCGCAATCTGTTGCAGCGCCGGATCGAAGCATCCCAGCTGCGCCCGCCACGCCCGCCCGCTCCAGCCGATTCGCGGTATCGGCAGCGCACTCTCAAAATATTTCGCGTTCAACTGTTCGAACAGGCTCTCCAAATCGTGATGTTGCCCGGTCCCGTTGCCACGCACATGCCGCGCCCGCAGCCGCCGCACCGTTTCCAACTGTGCCCGCGTCTCCTCGTGGTACGAGTAATCCCGGAACACCTCCAGCCACTGCCGCCGCGCCCTGCGCCGGTACATCCGCGAAAGCAAAATTGCCGCCGCCGCTTCCAGCACCGCCAGCGGCGCCCCGCTCATCACGTCGGAAAATCGTACGTAGGCCGTTTCCTGCCGCATCCGGATAGTTACCGTCAGGTTGGCGTAGGGATGGAACCGCACATCGAACAGCGGCAGCCGCCCATGCAGTCCCAGGCGCGTGAACATTCGCTGAAAAAGTTGCGCGCCCCCCGGCATCGGCAGCGCTTCGGGTCGGCGTCGTGTCACGCCGGCTTGCGCCGCACCGGCGGGGTGTAGGACTTCTGCGCTGTCTCCGCTTCCTTCACCGCGTCTTGCGTCCCCTCGATCGCGTCGTCCAAAGTATCCTTATAAATTTCCAGCTCCGGCCCGTTCGCATCCTTAATCTTCCCCAGCGCCGCCAGGAACTCATTTCCTTTCGCGACCATGTCTTTCAGTCCATCGCGAATGTCGGCGCCCTTATCGATCTCCAGGTTCAGCAGGTCCGCGGCGTCGTCCACGCAGCCCGAGTACGCATTCAGCAATCCGTTCAGCGTCTCCTCCCGTTTTCGCTCCGGCACCGTTCGCGCGGCTTCGTACTGAAATTTCTTTAGCCGGTCGGAGGCGTACGAAAGATACAGGCGTACCCGGTCGTTCGGCGTTTCCGCATCGCGGATGTGGTCGGCCTCCGCATCCGTCAGGTAATCCTTTTTCTCTTGCGCCGCGGCAGCAGACGGAATCCCCGCCGCCGCCGGAATCCCCGTAGCCGCTGAAATCCCCGCAGCGCCAACCGCAAACGCACCAGCCAGTGCGCCGGCGCAAGCGGCCGCGCCCAGCATCGCAAAATATTTCATCCGCCTCCGCGCTCTGTGGTCACTGCGGCTTTTCTTTGCCATGTTCCGATTCCGCCTTCGGCTGCCGCGGAAATAATCGCTCGATCAACGCGCGGTCGATGCCCTCCAGTTCTTTCCGCGCATGTCCAAAAGGCCCTTGCTCGTCCGCCGTCATCCCCGCCATCAAATCGTTCAGCCGGTCCACGCTATCGCGCACCGAAATCTGGAATTCCTTGAATCCCGAAGGGCTCTTTTCCGCGTCGATTCCCGTTTTTTCCAGCCCGTCCTCCACCGCCGCCGCTTCGCTCTCCAGCGCTTTCACCGTTTTCACCGCCTCATCGTAGCTTCCCGCGTCCAGGTCCCGGCGCATCACGTCGAATTCCGCGCGCTCCAGCTTGTGCATCAGCTTGGCGCGCCGGATCGGATTGCTCTCGTGGTTGAACTGGTTTTGGTATTGCTCGAGCGTGTTTTGCGCCGCCAAAGTCCCCGCGCAGCAGGCGGCCAAACTCGCGATGGTGAGCGTTCGCGTGAACTTGAGCAAGAGGATCATCGTGGTGCTACTTCCTCTTATTTTGCAGGTCCCGTTCCAGTGCCCGGACGCGCGAGCTGGCTTCAAAGTACTCATCGTTGCTCGCTCCGGCGTTCAGCTCGAGATATTTCTTGTACGCAGTAATCGCTTCCGGCTTTTGGCCAAGTTTATCGTAGCACGCTCCGCGAATGAACCACGAACCGATGGGCGGCGTCTCCCGTTTCGCCAGCTCATCCAGCAGCTTCAGCGTCGACGGATAATTCTTTGCCAGATATTCCGCGGTCAGCAAATCCTTCAGCGCGTCCACATTCTGCGGCTGCAGTTGCAGCGCTTCCACCAGGTACCGCTGCGCCGCCGCGTAATCTTTTCGCTGCAGTTCCACGTGCCCCAGGCTCGCCCGCAGGTCGCCGTCTTTAGGCGCCAGCGCCGCCGCCTTTTCCATCGCCGCCGCCGCTTGGTTGTAATCCTTCATCTGCAGCAGCACCGTCGCCCGCAATTTCAGTGATTCCAGTGTCTCCGCTCCCGCGGCCGCGGCTTTATCCAGTTGCTCGATCGCCTCCGAGTTATCGTCCTCTTGTGCGAAGAGCCTCGCCAGATCCAGCCTCGCTGCCGGGTCTCCCGGATGCAGCTCCAGGAATTTTGTGAGCTCCGCCTTCGCTTCCACCGCTTTTTTCTGCGCCAGCAGGCTATCGATCAATCCGCCGCGGCACGCCGAACAGGTTGGCTGTATCGCCAGCGCTGCCCGGAATTCTGTCTCCGCGCCCGGCGCATCATTCATCTTCAGCAGGCCCCGAGCCAGCCCGACATGAGCTTCCGGATTATTTTTGTCATTTGCGATCGACGCTCGAAACGCCTCGATCGCCGGAGCGGTCTGCCCCGTTCGCTCCAGCGCATCCCCCAGCCGCAATTCCACTCGCGCGTCTTTGGGCATCAGCTCCGCGGCTTCCCGCAACGGTTCCACTGCCTCGCCCGGATCCTTCTCCAGCAGTGTCAGTCCCAAATTCAGAAACGCCGCGCCCATGTTTGGATCCACCTCGGTCGCTTGCCGGTACTCATCTTCCGCGCGATCCGAGTTTCCCAGTCCGGTATATGCGTAGCCCAATTGAAAATGCCCGAACGCGTCGTCCGGGAATTTATCGGTGTAGAACTCGAACGTTTCTACTGCCCCCGAAAAATCCTTATTTTGGAGTTGTGTCGCGCCCGTCTTGAGCAGTTGTTTCGCCTCCGCTTCTTCCGCGCCTTCCACTTCGGTCACTTTTTTTCGGCTGACGTTCGCCGCCTGGTCCTGCCCTGCCGCCGCGACAGTCGCCGCGCGAGTCGCCGCGCCAGACGATGCGCACGTCGTACCGGAGAAGGCGATACCCATTAGAATCCCGGCGAAGACCGCCGCCGCGTTCCACGCCGCGCATTCTGGCCGCGCCTTCATTTCAAACTCCCGCCCGCAGCCGCGTCGGCCGTACCCGCCCCGAGCGCCGAGATGCTTTGGCCGTTCACTGGCGCTTGCGCCGCCTGCTGCAGCGCTCGCGCCAGGAATTTCGCGGTGTGCGATTGCGCGTTGCGCGCCACCTGTTCCGGCGTTCCCGCTGCGATCACTCTCCCGCCCGCGGCCCCGCCCTCCGGTCCCATATCGATAATCCAGTCCGCCGATTTCATCACGTCCAGATTGTGTTCGATGATCAGCACCGAAGCCCCGGCGTCCAGCAGTTTGCGAAACGCATTCAGTAATTTCTGAATGTCGTCGAAGTGCAGCCCGGTCGTGGGTTCGTCAAAAATGTAAAGAACTCCCGCGTTCGCCTGCCGGGTGAGATGCGCCGCCAGTTTCAGCCGTTGTGCCTCGCCCCCCGAAAGCGTGGTGGCCGATTGCCCCAACCGCAGATAGCCCAGCCCCACTTCATCCAACACCCGCAGCCGGGTGGCCACTTTCGGCACCGCCGCAAAAAATGCCTGCGCCTCGCGTACCGTTAGTTGCAGTACCTCGTGGATGGTCTTCCCGTGATACTTCACTTCCAGCAGACTGCTTTTGTAGCGTGTGCCTCGGCATTCCTCGCAGATCAGTTCCACGTCCGCCAGGAACCGCATTTCCACCGTCACCGTGCCGTCGCCCTGGCAAGCTTCGCAGCGCCCTCCCGGAATATTGAACGAGAAATCTCCCGCCGTGTAATTCCGCTTTCTCGCCTCCGGCGTCGCCGCAAACACTTCGCGTATCGCATCGAACGCCTTCATGTACGTCGCCGGATTCGATCGCGGCGTCCGCCCGATCGGCGATTGGTCCACCATCTCCACTTCCAGCACCGAATTGTCGCCTTCCAGCCGGTCGCACACTTCCCGGTAATTCCCCCCGGTGCGCTTGGCCTGCAGCGCTTTGTACAGCACGTCGTACACCAGCGTCGATTTTCCCGACCCCGATACCCCTGTCACCACCACCATCATTCCCAGCGGCAGCATCAAATCCACGTTCTTCACATTGTGGCTGTGCGCCCCAAACACCCGCAAAAACTTCTTCTGCGGTTTGCGCCGTTGTGCCGGCACCGTGATCCGCATCTCGTTCCGCAAATACCGCGCGGTCAGCGACCGCGAATCCTTCAGTAATTCTTCCTGGGTTCCCGCGAAAATCACTTTCCCGCCGTGTTCGCCCGCCCCAGGTCCCAGGTCGATCACGATATCCGCCGCCAGGATGGTGTCCGGGTCGTGCTCCACCACCACCAGCGTGTTTCCCAGGTCGCGCAACGTCTTCAGGATCTGGATCAGCCGATCGGTGTCCCGCGGATGCAGCCCGATGGAGGGCTCGTCCAGCACGTACAGCGCCCCCACCAGGTGTGAACCCAGCGAGGTCGCCAGTTGGATTCGCTGCGCCTCGCCGCCCGCCAGCGTCGACGTCAGCCGGTCCAGCGTCAAGTAATCCAGCCCCACGTCGTCCAAAAACCGCAGCCGCTGCTCCACCTCCTCCAGAATCTTGGCCGCGATCGCCGCTGCCGAAGCGCTCAGCTTCACGCTGCGGAAAAATTCCCGCGCCTCGGTCACCGTGTATTGGCAAATTTCAGTGATCGATTTTCCGCCCAGCTTCACCGCTCGCGCGTCCGCACGCAGCCGCGTCCCGCGGCAATCCGGACACGTGGCATATCCGCGGTACCGGCTCAGAAACACCCGCACGTGCAGCTTGTATTTCTTTCTTTCCAGCCAGGCGAAAAATCCGTTCACCCCCGGATACCCGCTGGCGGGTTCCCCTTCGATGATCGCGTCCTGCTGCGCCGCGGTCAGCAGGCGGAACGGCACATCCATCGGGATGCCTTTGGCCCGTGCGAATTTTTTCAGCTCCAGCGCAATTTTCTGGTAGCGCGGCTTGGTCCACGGATCGATCGCGCCGTCCGCCAGCGATTTGCTCTTGTCCGCGATCACTCGGTCGATATCGAAATCGATGGTGTTGCCAAAGCCCTGGCACCGCGGGCATGCCCCGAATGGATTGTTGAACGAAAACAGCCGCGGCTCCGGCTCCAGGTGTACTCGTCCGCATTTCTTGCATTCGAAGCGATCGTTAAACAGCATTCGCTCCGGGGCTTTTTCGCCTTCCCGCGCGGCAAACTCCACGATCGCTTCGCCGTGTCCTTCGCGGTAACAAATTTCGATCGAGTCGCGCAGCCTCGACCGCACTTCCGGTTCCAGCGCCAGGCGATCCACCACCACAAACACCGGGCGGTCGAAATCCACGTCCAGCAGCGATTCCGGGGAAGAGAACTCGTACACCTTGCCGCCTTGCAGCAGCCGCTGGAATCCGCGCTTCTGCAAACTGGCTAGCGCCGATCGGACCGCCTCCTGCGTCGGGTGCGCAACCTTCTTCGGCCGCACCTCCGGCGCCGCTGGCGCCCCGGCTACGGCATCGGCGCCGAATCGCAATTCGTACGCCATGTAAAACCGTGTTCCAGCAGGATGCTGGAACACTCGGTCGGCGATTTCGTCGACCGTATCCTTCTTTACCGCCGCGCCGCACTCCACGCAAAACGTTTCCCCCGCGCGCGCAAACAGCAGCCGCAGGTAATCGTAAATTTCCGTGGCCGTAGCCACCGTCGAACGCGGATTGCGCGTGGTATTTTTCTGGCGGATAGCGATTGCCGGCGCGATCCCGCTCACCTCATCCACGTCCGGCTTTTCGATCCGCTCCAGAAATTGCCGCGCGTACGCCGACAGCGACTCGATATATCTCCGTTGCCCCTCGGCATAAATGGTGTCAAACGCCAGGCTCGATTTCCCCGATCCAGACACCCCGGTAATCACCGTGATCGCGTTGTGCGGTATCTCCAGGTCGATATTCTTCAGGTTGTGCTGCCGCGCCCCGCGGATCCGGATCATCTCTACGTCGTCGCTGTCCAGCGCCAGTTGCGCCGCGATCTTGTCGACCGACTCCACCGCTACCGCCGCGCCGCCCCCGTCTTCGGCGGTGACCGCGGACCCCGCTGCCGCGTTCCGTGCCGCCTCGCGCGCCGCGTCGGACCGCGCCGATTCCAGCCGAGCCATAATTCCCGACACACCGCCAGCTTCGCCCGCGGCGCTTCCGCTAACCGAGCCGGTCGCCACGCGCCCGCCCTGACCGGAGACCTCCGCCGCCGACCCGGTCTTTGCCGCCGCCCCCGCGTTCGCGGCGCCCGCCTCTTCCGAGCTGCCAGTCGCTTCGCGGCGGCCAGACACACCCAGCCCGGGGCGTCCAGCGGGCGCAGACTTGATAGGCGCTTTACCTGTGGTCTTCAATGTCGTGTCCGAAACCATCAATTATACGTCTCCACAAAATTCAGAGCAAACGCGCCTTTGCCGCGATCCGGGCTCAATTAGATTCCAAAACTACAAAACCGGCTCAGTATTTGTACCGCCTCTCCACAGGAATGATCCCTTTTTTCCCTCCCCACATGCTGCTACGGTCGCCTTGAAAAGGAGTGCTACCAAAATGCCCGAAGCAATCACCCCATCGGCCGCCCAATCTCTAGGATGCACCGTAGAAATCACCAAACTGAATCCCGCTCACTCTCGCAAATGCGCCATCTGCCGTCACCCCGATCGGCTGCTCATCGAACTCGAATTTCTCGAATGGGGTCATCCGGCGCTGATTGCCTATGAGTACAACCTGTCGGACCGCAACACCGTCTACCGCCACGCACACGCCGCAGGCCTGTTCGTGCGCAGGTGCCGAAACCTTCTGTGCATCTGCGAAGGCATCCTCGAGAAGGCCGGGCGCAAGCAAATCACCAGCCGCGACCTCACCTTCGCCTTCAATTACGTCGAGCGTTCCGTACGAAACGACCTGGCAGGCAGCGCCACCCAACTCGACCATACCGTTACCAGGTCCGCCGACCTGCCCTTGCCTCAGCCCGCCGAAATCCAAGACCCCGCTCCAGCCGCACCAGAACAGGCTGCCGGAACGCCGGGTTCGGAACCGGCGAGCAGTCTTGATACCCCCTCCGATCCTGCTGATTCTAAAGGGCAGGAAATTTCTGAATCGGGACAAAACGGCGAAAATCATGGTGCGTCCGACACCCAGAAAACCCGCACCGCGGAGGCCTTCGCCCGCCTCCGCAAGACCGTCACCAACGAAATCGCCAAGCAGCGGGCACTCCAGCGACTCGGACCAGACTAAAACTGGATGGTTTTGCCGACACTTTAGCGATTTCCCTGCTCCAATTTTGCGCTTCTGGGGAGCTTGCGCGAAGGTCTGCCTTTCAAGGATCGAGCTTCGTGTCCTTATCTCTATCTCTCGCGATCTCTCGCGGCCATTGCGCGGGGCGGGTGCCGCGCGTGCGCTTCACCTTGTGGCTTTGCCGTGCTAGCTTGTGTCTCGGAGCAAATCTTATGGCTGTGTACGAACGCATCATTTGGATCGTCCTGGATTCGGTGGGCATCGGCGAACTGCCCGACGCCGCCGACTACGGCGACGTCGGCCGCGACACCCTGGGCCACATCGCCCGGTCGCGTCCGCTACATCTGCCCAATCTGGTGCGCTTGGGGCTGGCCAACATAAAACCGCTGGCGCACCTCGCTGCGGTTGCCGCGCCTGCCGGAAGTTTTGGCAAAGCAGCCACCGTTTCGCCGGGCAAAGACACTACTACCGGGCACTGGGAGATGGCCGGCATCTGGCTGGAACATGCCTTCCCGGTTTATCCGCATGGCTTTCCGGCCGACCTGATCGCGAAATTCGAGCGCGCTATCGGTACCCGGGTGATCGGGAATATTCCGGCGTCCGGGACGGAAATCCTGAAAAACCTCGGCGCCGAGCATCTGAAAACCAAATTTCCGATCGTGTACACCTCCGGCGATAGCGTTTTTCAGATTGCCGCACATGAAGAAATTATTCCGGTGCCGGAACTCTATCGCATCTGCGAGATCGCGCGGGCCATGCTCGAACCGCCTAACCGCGTGGGGCGGGTGATCGCCCGTCCGTTCGTCGGCGCCCCCGGGAATTTTCGCCGCACCGAACGGCGCCACGACTATGCCGTGCCGCCGCCGCGTCCGATGCTGATGGATGTGCTCGCCGAGCGCGGCATACCGGTGCTCGGCGTCGGCAAGATTCACGATATCTATAACGGCCGGGGCGTCGACAACTACGTGACCACAAAAAATAATGCCGACGGCGCTGCCAAAATTACCGAAGCGCTCGCTCGCCAGCCGGCCGGCCTGATCTTCGCCAACTTGGTCGATTTTGACATGCTCTACGGGCATCGCAAGGACGTCGAGGGCTTTGCGAAATCGTTGGAGGAATTCGACCTATTGCTAGGGCCATTGCTGGCGGCGCTGAAGCCTGCTGACCTGCTGATACTCACCGCGGATCATGGTTGCGATCCTGATCCGGTGAACCCTACCACCGATCACTCCCGCGAATATGTTCCGATCGTCGCCTACACTCCTTCCGTGAGCGCCGGCGCGAATCTCGGGACCCGCTCGACGCTCGCGGACATCGGGCAAACGGTCGCTGAAAATTTCGACGGGAAAATTCCGCACGGCAAAAGCTTTGCAGATTTGATTTCGAAGAGGTGAGGTATTCGCATGATCGGACGACCCCAGGATTCGGAAGCGGCAAAATACTATTTCACTTACATCGATCGCGTGGTCGGCGATGATGTGGTCGCCATCATCGAAAGCCAGCTGGACGCTTCCTCGGCGCTTTACTCCGGAATCTCGGAAGAGAAATCGCTCCACCGCTACGCGCCGGAAAAGTGGAGCATCCGCCAGGTATTGAATCACGTTAGCGATACGGAGAGAGCGTTTGCGTTTCGCGCGTTGTGGTTCGCCCGCGGATTCGACGCGCCTCTGCCCGGCTACGATCAGAACGTTGCCGCCGCCGGCGCGCAGGCCGGCGCAATTCCGTGGACCGCGCACGTCGAGGAGTTCCGGCGCGTGCGGCTCTCTACCGTCTCGCTGTTTCAGAACATGCCCGATGAGGCTTGGGCGCGCAATGGAATTGCCAGCGACAATCGCGTCAGCGTGCGGGCGGTAGCCTACATCATCGCCGGGCACGTGGAGCATCACAACGCGATCCTGCGCGAGCGCTATTCGTAGGTCACAGAGATGTGTGCCGCTGCCGTTGAAGTGGTCCGCCGCAGGCGGCTGGGTGCCCCAGGTGTCGCCTTCACACCTGGGTTCTCTCGCCGTTGCCGTTGAAGTTGATCTTTAGCTCCCGGAGCTCGAACCGGCCGGTTTCGGCGCGTAATACCCGCTGCGGGTGCGCACCGTTAGCTTCCCGGAGTTCCGGGGCGGCACCACTTGCACCTGCACGTTGCGGAACGAGCCGTCTTGCGCCACGTTGGTGGGATTATAGCCCAGCGTGTATTGGTTGCGGATCTCGTGCGCGATCTGCGCGCAGATCTCGTTCAACTCGGTGAGGCTGTTCGGAAAATACGCCGCGCCGCCGGTGGCATCGGCAAGCGTCTTCAGATTTCGCTTCGCCGCTTTCATTCGCACCCGGTCGTTCTTTCGATCTTCATCGCCGTATACCCCGATCGCGTAGATCGCCGCGCTGGATTGTTGGGAGGCGTGCAGCGCGTATTCGAAAGTCTTGGTGCTGTCCTGGTCTTCGCCATCGCTGATCACCAAAAGGACCTTCTTGTCCTTGTGTCCTTTTTTCAGATGGTCCAGCGAACCGACCAGCGCGTCATAGAACGCGGTGCCGCCGCGTGAGTCGATGCGTTCGAGGGCCTGCTTCAGATCTTTGGGGTCGCTGGTGAAGTCTTTGTCCAAGTCCAGGTAGAAATCGTCGTTGAAATTGACGACGAACACCTCGTCCTGGGGGTTGCTGCTTTCCACCAGGCGCAGCGCCGCGGCGTTCACCTGGCCGCGCTTTTCGCGCATGCTGCCGCTGTTGTCGATCACCAGGCCCACGGTCACAGGAGTATCTTCCTGATGGAAAACGGTGAGGCGCTGCTCCACTTTGTCTTCGAACACCCGGAAGTTGTCGCGATTCAGACCGGATACAAAGTTTCCGTCCTTGCCCACTACCGTTGCACGCAGCACCACCAAGTCGACTTCGGAACGAATGCGGTTGTTGGAAGGCGCGTTCGATTGTCCCGGTGGCGGAGGAAGATTGGGCGTTGTCCCCGGGATGGGTGGCGCAGCGGGCTGATTCTGCGAGAAGAGCGGCGCCGCGCTAAGGACAACACAGATGGCCAATACCCGCAGTCCCGCGCATAACGCCCAACCGTACTTAGTGGCCCGGAGCCAGGTAGCCGGTCTTGGAGTAGACGGTGAGCGGCGGCAAGCCCTTCGGCGGGCGGAGCCGTATTCGGATTTTGCGCCACTTGCCGTTGTGTGCGTGATTGCTCGGTCGGTATCCCAAAACATATTGGTTGCGAAGCTCCATGCTTATTTTTGTGGCCGTGTCCGGCAATTCATCCAGCTTGTTCACCCGGAAAACGCGCCCGCCAGTCATCGCCGTAATGTCGTTCAGCAGGTCGGGTCCGCTGCATTCCTCGGGCGTGGGGCAATAGCCGGGCTGCTCGAAAATTCCAATGGCGTAGAGTTGAATGTCCGCTTCTTTCAAATAACCGCGAACGTCCGACTCGGAGTACCTGCTGTGATTATCACCCCCATCCGAGATGATGAGAAGTGCGCGTTTGGGGTTGTGTGCTGTTTTCA
>Ga0302325_10011488_pt1 | contig 19064 bp, 15 predicted proteins | sample Palsa_T0_2_FD_201948 | JGI IMG/M metagenome (GOLD analysis project Ga0302325, IMG submission 201948) | Peat permafrost microbial communities from Stordalen Mire near Abisko, Sweden - Palsa_T0_2 | ecosystem: Environmental > Terrestrial > Soil > Palsa > Peat permafrost | place: Sweden: Abisko...
CGTTCCCGCCGGTTCCGCAGGCAGGCCCACAGCACCAGCGGCGCAACCAGCAGAAATATCAGCGCCGTCAGCAGGCTGCCGAAGAATTTATGCAAAGTATGGTCATCCTCCGCCGACTGCAACAGACGCACCGTGGACGCCAGACCCAGCGCCGGCGGCGCGTGCATACCGCCCACATCGGGAGTGAGAAATCGCGTAGACGGCGACATGTAGAACCGCACTGCCAGCGCGATCACGCCGTCCGGACCCGGCGCGGGCAGTTGAAACGAGAGCGGCTGATCGTAGTAAAGCTTGACGTGGTTTTGAGAAAAACCACCGAACTGCCCTACATACCGCCCATTCGCGTAAATCTGGTAGGCGTCGTCGAAATCCAGCGGCATCTTGAGCCACAGCGGTTGGCCCGGATCGTTGACCTTCAGCCGCAACCGATACCACGCGAAGCCGCTCAGGTCCGGATAGCCGCGCCGCGTCCATCCCAGTACACGACCCTGCACATCGACCGAACCGGCCTTCGGCGAAAGGTCCATCTCGGCCCACCGCGAATCATCAAATCCCGCCTGCGCCCATACTGGCACGCCGTTCACCCACGGCGAATCGCCCGGCTCAAACTTCCATCCCTGTTCCAGCGGAACCACCGAACTGCCCAGCGTGATCACCTGAGCCGGAGACAGCCCAGCATTTGGCCCAGAGACCGGTGTCGTTGCGGGTGTGGATTGCGGGAAAGCCAGGGGGGAGACAGGCAGCCAAGCTAGCAGAAGCAGACCCATCTTTTTCATGCCAGCAAGCCTAGCACCGCGTTCGGCGCGAGAAACAGCAATTTCGGGACAAGTTCCAGTCGTGACTGTCGTATGACCCTCAATACAGACATAACCCAATTCTGATGCATTTCCTTGCGAACTCAAGAGCCCGTCAGGTCGGAACGGTTCACTCATAATGAACATCGTGAGTACCCGATGCACCACCTGAGTTCTGCCTCAATCCTTTGATTCGAGCAAGAATCCGCCTACCGATTCTTGCGTTGGAGGAACTTCTATCTTCTCTTCTGCCTCATCGGCGTTCCCGAAGACTTCTTCACGAATAATTCGTTCAGTTGCCTCATGAAGATAATCCTCGAGCGCCTCCGAGATCTCTTTGTATTCAGGCCATAGTGTCTCATTAATGAAAGATTTGGGCGCGCGCAGGACAACCGTCGAATACCGTTGGCGCGGATAGCGATAGGGCCTGAGGCCATAGCGACGGCAAAGTGCCAGGAAAAGCTGACGGTTCCAGCGGTCTGTCAAACGGAAGTTCATTTCAATTGCCCGTTCGGTCTTCTCCGCATCAATAAGCGCCGCACGAATACGGTTGAGCGCCTCTGCGGCGGCGTCGCGTTCACCAGCGGTGGTGGCTCCCTCGAAGAGCGCTGCAATTTTCCGAAGTTTCTGGCGAAGCTCCTGTTCAGTGGTCATCGCTGCAGTTCTCGCCTCTTGGAGTGAATCGTTGTATTGCCCCGTCGTTCAGGCTGAGTGTAACTCCTCGTCGCGTCGATTTTCTATGAGTCGCAGTTCAAAATCTGAGTTGCCGAGTTGCCCACAAAAGCCACCTTCGTTCCGCTGATCATAAGGAGAACTGGCGGAAGGCGACGCTGAGAAGTAGCATGTCGGCCTATGGCAAGGAGGCCATTGGTCGATGAAGCACAAATCGCGTTCCCTAAAACAGCGCAAGCATCCCAAGATCCGCTTGCGTTTGCCTGATCTCGAATTCTCGAAAACAGCAGTGTTAAACAGCCTGACCAGCGTCGACGGTCAACGCGGATATGCGCATGCCATCGACGAGTTTGTTGATTGGTACTGCTCGGAACCTCGGCTCGCCCTGAACAAAACAGTAGTTCTCCGATATCGTGGCTACCTCGAAGCCCGGCTCCTTGCCCAGGAACTATCAACTTGCGCCTGGGGGCGGTGCGACGGCTTGCCTATGAGGCAGCCGATTCGGGCCTGCTGAGCTCCGATCTGGCTGCTGGGATTCGCCGTGTCAAAGGTGTCAGGAATCTCGGCATGCGGCTGGGCAACTGGCTGACGGCCGAACAGAGCATCGCACTCTGGCATGCCCCGAACCTGGAAAAGCTCAAGGGCAAGCGAGATCGCGCACTGCTGGCGATGCTGCTTGCCTGTGGCCTGCGCCGCCATGAAGCGGTGGCGTTGAGGCTTGAGCATCTCGAACAACGAGAAGGACATTGGGCCATCGTAGATCTTAAGGGCAAGGCAGGGCACGTTCGTACGGTTCCCGTTCCCGATTGGGTTATGGAAGAGCTGCGGGTCTGGCTGAATGCAGCGGAAATCGATAGGGGCAAGATCTTTCGTCGAGTAACCAAAATGGGGCGGGTTCTGGGTGAGGGTATGACGGAGAAGGCTGTCTGGCACATCGTCAAGGATTCGGCGAAACTGATCGGAGTGCAGAAATTAGCGCCGCACGATTTACGTCGTAGCTGTGCCCGCCTCTGCCATGAGGCGGGAGGAGAGTTGGAACAGATCCAGTTCCTTTTGGGCCATGTTTCCATTCAGACGACCGAACGCTACCTGGGCTGCAAGCAGCGAATTCGCTCCGCGGTCAATGATCGGATCGGGATAGAGCCTCGCGCTTGAAGGGTGCAACGAAAGTTGTACGCAAGAACGACCTCACGGCCAGCGAGTACCGCAGTGCAAACAAGTTTGCCGGGGGACAGGTTTGTCGAAGACTCACCTGCCGATGATTACACAGCAACAACCGACACATCGGCAGGAGTTAAAGAAATGGGCGCGGACGAACTTAGCGACGAAGACTTGAGAAGAATCGCTCATGCTGCGAGAGAGGCTAGATTCGATGCCGAAACCCGTGCGATAGTACGCAAACTTCATACACTTCCGGTAGACGAAATGAAGATAGCTTTGAACTTCCGGACCCCCTTCTCCGAACGACTCGAAATGCTCACAGAGCTAAGGCGAAAGAAGGCAGCGAGGCGTGCCTCCGGGAAAGTGGCCGGGATCGCAAAGCATAAACCGAAGCACTTCGAACAGTATGTCAGCGATGGGGACGTGATCAGAGCGCGAGGGATGGGAATTCGGCTGGACCTGCAGTGACGTCAGCAATATCGCCGCGCAGGAACGAGAACATGCCGAAAGAGTCTTCAATGCTTTCGCCATCACGTTCGTGAGATTTGTCCCGGCCTATTCTTTAGCAGTTAGGCAGGACATTACGACTGCAGTGCAGATTGGAGGGGTGCTCCGTTGGAATCGCTATCGGGACTTTTGGCTGGTTTCGTCCTTCTCGGAATCGCTCTTATAGTTGACGTCAAAAAGGAGAGCGGGGCAGTTGATTCTGATGGAGCGCAGAGGCTGCCTGATGCCAATATGGCACCGCAAGCGAAGACCAATTGGTCATCGCTGGCAGGTGATGCCCACACGGAATCGACGTGATCCAAATCACGTCATGGAAGTATCGTCCACCACACTCTCGCTACTGGGTTGGCTTGTGCTTGTCTCCGGTAAACTGCCTATGCAAATGGTGATTGGCACAAGACACGATGAGTTTTCGTCTAAACAACGGCTTTGGTTGTGTGGTTCTCCTCGGCATACTAATTGGACCTGGTCTCGTTGCTGCGCACGTGCTTCACTCCCTTGCTTGGGCGGTCATGGGTCCTGTTGTGGTGGTCGCCGTGATGCTCGGGGTAGCGGCGCTGCCGCTCAAGCGCAAAGTCACATCTAAGGAATTTGCCGACAAGCTTGAGCGCCATCTTCAAGGCACGGATGATGATGACTGGGACCGAACAAGCTCCGTGAGAATCTTCAATCCATTGTTGGAAGGCGTTCGGCGATCTCTCAGTGATCGATTTGATTCGTTGTCGAGTCCGGAGAATCGCGAAGAGTTGCGGCAGATCATCGAGACCCTGAGGCGTGGCGACTTTCCCTCGCGACAATAACAAAGTAAGTAATACCTGACCCGTGGTATTGCCGAACTAGAAACTTCCGGTTGGGCCCGAAACAGTGAAAACGCTGCGAACCGACTCGGATCACTGGCTGTTCTCTGGCCGCCGCCTGACTCGGAGGACCGTCGCGCCAAGTAGAATACTCAGCGCCACGCCCAACGGGACGAGGACCACTGCACACAACATGGCGAGTATGCCATCACCAGGGGCGCAGCAGTTCGGTCCAGCCGCAGCTCTGACGATCATTGCGCTAGCGACAAATCCCGCCAGGATGCCGCCCACCACGCAAGCTGCATAGAACAGGATGCTCCGTATCGCTCTCGCCCGGGACACAGCAACAGTTTACAGTGCAGTTGCAGCGTGGCTGCCGAGAAGTTCGGCACAAGTCAGCTCAGGGAAGGTGACCCTCAACTCTTTCCTAAACAGATTAGGGAAGAGCTACCACCCGACCGGGACTTCGGGACCAAATCCGATGGTCACTTGAGGCCGTGCTCGGAGCATGAGAGTATCACTGCCAATGGGATGCGACTTAAGCTCCAACAGGGGACAAATCTGAATGCAGACCATTATTGGAATTGTTGCGTTTTCAGGCGTCGCAATCTTCTGGCTTGGGACATACGGAAGAATGCAAATGAAGTTCCGTGTACTTGGAGTTCGCGACTATATCCAGGTTGTCCCTGGTTTAACGCTCAAGTATCAGCAACTCATTCGCGACGAAAAGGCCCCAAAATGGCCTCTGATTCTATGGCGGTGGTGCATCCCTTTGGGAGTCGCCGTTTGGATCAGCCCAGTTCTTTGGGGCATTTGCACGAGATCGCTTCCCCGATAGCGCAAAGAAAGGCACTGACTTCAAGCCGCTCTTCCGCTTAGGCGATGCGTTTGCTTCAGAGACGGTCGTGGATTCGGGAGTATTACTACCCTCCATCGAGAGGTAACCCCCAAAATCGGCTATTGCAGTTATTTCCGTATCGGCCACCACTCACCAACTATCTCGGATTGCTTATACTTTTGACGACCCATGGCATACACACGAGAGGAGCTTCGCGCAAAGCTGATCGAAAGCGCAGCCGAGATTAGCCAAAGGGAACGGCAGATGAGTCGCACATGGGCGAACGCCAAGCGCGAAAGGCGCAGGCGAGCAATCGTTCATACCAGTGATTTAGTCTGTCGACGAGCGTTCTGTCGGTGATGCACCTATGTCGAGCCGGAGCTTAAACTCGTCTTCCGTCGTTAATATTGCCGATCTTCGCCGGATGGCCGAGCGAAGAGTTCCCAGGGCGGTATTCGACTATCTCGATGGTGGGGCAGACGCTGAAGTGACGCTGGCGGAAAATTGCCACGCCTTTCGCGATACAAACTTTCGTCCACGGAGCGGTGTCGCGGTCTACGGCTGCAAGACCACCGTGAACCTCCTCGGCCACGAACTTAGTTTCCCAGCGATACTTGCTCCGGTCAGCTACATCCGCCTAATGCATTCAGACGGCGAGGTTGGCGTGGCGCGCGCAGCGGGAAAAGCAGGTACCATCTACACTCTGCCGACGATCTCGGGTCACAAGCTGGAAGACGTGAAGGCTGCGTCTACCGGACCGCTCTGGTATCAGGTGTATTTGATCGGAGGTCGCGAGGCAGCGGAAGGCGCAATAGAACGGGCGCGCATTGCAGGCTACTCCGCCTTAGTGCTGACCGTCGATACTCCCATGGCCGGCAAACGCGAACGCGACCCGCGGAATGGCATGAAGCAACTCCTCGCTTCAGCGCTGTTGCCAAAGGCGCGCTTTCTTCCCAATCTTCTCGCGCATCCTCGCTGGCTTGCTTCCTTTTTTGCCGATGGCGGAGTTCCGAGACTGGGAAACGTCGTGATTCCAGGCCAGGGCCCCATGGAGATGATCGACGTGGGAGCGGCACTTTCACACGCCGGAGCCAGCTGGGAAGACCTGCGATGGATACGACAGATCTGGCCTGGGCCGATTGTGGCCAAAGGCGTTCTTACAGGAGACGACGCCCGGCGAGCGGCCGATGAGGGCGTTTCGGCGGTCGTTGTTTCAAACCACGGTGGGCGGCAATTGGATTGCGTGTCTCCGTCGCTGCGCGCGCTTCCGGAAGTCGTGGATGCCGTTGGCCACCAGGTGCAAGTCCTCATGGATGGGGGAGTGCGCCGGGGTAGCGATATTGCGAAAGCTATTTGCCTTGGCGCTCGCGCGGTGCTGATCGGACGGGCTTACGCATACGGTCTCGCTGCCGCTGGGGAGGCGGGTGTCACCCGTGCGATCAATATCCTGAAAGAAGATTTGGATCTAACGCTCACCTTGCTCGGATGTCCGTCCATCGATCAACTCGACGCGTCGTATCTCAGTGCGGCACACCGGTGAAGTACCGCGGCTGATTGCGACGGTCCCTGCGGCCCAGTGAAAAGTTAGAGCGATTCATTCGTTCACTTGAGCAGAATGACGGCAGCATTCGTTCCGGAGCAAGGGGCGCTGCAAAAATTGCGACGAGGGCGTATCACCCTCAACTCGGAACTTGCACCATTTTTGGTTGGGGAAGGGTTTACCACGATTCGCTCAGAACTTCGAAGATAAAGCAGCAGGTAGGTGCGGAGAACCGGGTTCTTCCGAAGCCGAGATCAGTGCGGTTGGATGGTAATCGTTGCCTGTGGTCTGCGCCGGCACGAAGCGGTCGCACTTAGGCTTGAACACTTGGAACAACGAGAGGAACACTGGGCAATCGTCGATCTGAAGGGCAAAGGGGGACATGTTCGTACAGTTCCTGTGCCTGGCTGGGTCATGGAAGAGCTTCGCGTCTGGCTGAATGCATCGGTGCACAGCCAGGACAGTTCAGGAAAAGCCAGAACTGGATTGGGGGCAGCCGACCGGCCAATGCAGCGTATGTACCGCCCCCACCCGATTATGTGCTCGACTGCATGGGACAGCTCGAAACCTTCATCCATCAAGAGGGTGCATCCCTTCCCCTGCTGATAAGGGCCGGCCTCGTTCATGCCCAATTCGAGTCGATCCATCCTTTTCTTGACGGCAACGGCAGGGTCGGAAGGCTGCTCATAACTTTCATGCTTTGTGCCGAAAGGGTGCTGCGCGAGCCGGTTCTGTACCTCAGCCTGTTCTTCAAAAAGCATCGACGACTTTACTACGACCGACTCGACGGGACCCGAGGAAGTGAGGGCTGGACGGAGTGGCTCGACTTCTTCCTGCAGGGAGTGCGGGATACCGCAAATCAGGCCGCGCGGACGGCTGGCAGAATCGACAGGCTTTTCCGGACCGACATCGTCTCCGCATTCCTTATTCGGAAGGATTTGATAGCGGAATGGAGAGACCTTTGGACGGCGATGGCGGAGTCGGAATCGACCTTCGATTACCGCATCGACTCGCCGTCCCATCAGTTAGAGATCATGACCAGTACCGACCTCCGACGAGAACCCCTAAAGTGGATCGGAAGGTTGCGGTCGAGGCTCGTCGATCCCACCGTCCAAGCGGGTCGTGATATCGCTGGTAATCGCGATCGACTCAACCCTTCCAGCAGCGGTCGGGAGCTAGCATCCGTGCGAGTTCCATCCACTGCTCGCAGGTCCCTCAGCGAGCTCATACTTGTCCGCAAGGAGGACTGGTGAAGCCTACCGGAAGCGGTTCCATGAGACCGGCTGAACGGCGGCGCATCTTCCCCGGAAAGACCGACGTTCGCAGCTCTCATCAGACGCCTAAAGCGTGGGATGAATCGCGGTGGATTGACTGATGCAAGACACCATTCAAGAAATCTGTGCTTCATCGTCCCGACCGGGGTATTGCAGCACTGCTATTGTCTAGGGTCTAAGCCATGTCCAGATACATCTGTATCGGCTCATAATTTCTGTTCTCCCCCAGCTAAAGAAAAGCTAATCACCGCTGCAATACGTATCTCTCGCAGTCCTCGTAGGTTGGGCTCGTGAGCGAATGAAACTACCCTAAGGCACCGCGCATCGACGCTGTGTCGAATATGTCACTTCGCATCGGGAAGTGAACGTTTTCGATGTCTGCAAGCGACGCGCATTCGAAGTTAAAGCAAGCGGTAAGTATCGTTGCTTATCGATACCGCAAAGCGCGCTTACCGACCTATAGGAACACGAGATAATGTATAGAAATAACCAGCAATAATGGGGATTGGAGCGTATTAGTCGCGAAAAATAAAAATGCTCAAATGCAACTATCTTTATCAAACCTGGGATAGTCTTGTGTTGCATGGCGCTGCGAGATGTTGCCGCGCTCGTCCCTGGAGTCCAGCCGCATGTTGAGCATCTCGAAGGCCCTCTCGGCAGGGCAAGCTCAAACCTACCACTCTCGTGAGTTCGCGTCTGAGCAGCAGAACTACTGGAGCCGCGGCCGACATGCATTCAGCGAGTGGCGTGGCGCTCTTGCCGAAGGGTGGGGTCTGCACGGGCCCGTAAGGGCCGACCGCTTCGCGCGATTGAGTGAAGGTCAGCATCCGGAGAGCGGCGACCAGCTTGTCAAACATCAGCCAGCGAGGACATACGAGAACGAATATGGCAGGGAGATCACGAGCGTCGAGCATCGCGCCGGATGGGATGCGGTGTCGCTTAGAGCACTTGTGGGCGGCGACGGTCGAGTGCGGGAGGCACATCGGGAGAGTGTTCAGGTTGCGCTTCAAGAACTCGAGCGGTACACGCAGGCGCGCATCGGCAATATCCCGGAAACAACAGTGAAATTCGTCGCGGCCACTTTCGAACCCGATACAGCACGGCCTGTGGAAGGCTACGCTGCTCCGCAACTTCACACGCATGCGGTGATCTTCAACCTGACCGAGCGCGAGAACAGCCAGACGCGTGCTCTTCAAGAGCGCAGCCTGTTCCAGTCGCAGCGATGCGTGACCAGCGTTTATAGATCCGAGCTGGCCGTGCGGTTGCAGAAGCTTGGCTATGAGATCGAGACGGGCAAACATGGCCAGCCGGAAGTTAAGGGATACACGCAGGAGTACCTCGACGCATCGAGTCCGCGGCGAGAGCAGATCAAAGAGCATCTTAAGGCGATCGGTAGAGAGGGCGCAGGTGCCGCTCAAGTTGCTGCTCATGGAACGCGGGACAAGAAAGAGATTCAGTCGCAGGAAGAGATCCTGCGGCGGCAACGCGAACTGGCGGCACAGTTCGGGCATCAGGCCGAACGCCTTGTAGCGCAAGCGCGAGGTCACGTGCAACAAGCGCACTCGCGAACGCGCTTAGCCACCACGTTTCGCGCCAGAGCGCCTATCAACCAATGCAGATGGTTGCTCCGGTACAGCAGCAGGATATAGGGCAGACGCGCCACGTAGAGCACAATTTTGGTATGGGCGTCGGCATGGGGTTCTGACAGGACGGAATGGACAACAACTTTCACAAGGGAAGGCCAGCATGAACACAGAATTACTTGGGAAGAAGCCAGTCCAGCATGAAACGGAGGCAACACTCGCTTTGGATGGGCAATATCTCTCCCGTGACTTGAGCTTTGCCGAGAAACATTATCGTGTCAGCGACCTTGCCGGGTTATGGGGATTGGGACGAGAGACGGTGCGCAAAATCGTGAAGGATGAACCGGGCGTGATCAAAATCAGGCAAGGCCGTAAAAAGGCGCACACCACTTACAGCGTCCCCGAATCAGTCGCGCGCCGAATTCACACCAGGTTATTGAATGTTGCCTAGCGACGGCCGCCCTGAAATGCAACTAGTTTCGGCCTCGGCTTTGCTTCGAAGGCTTCCTGCAAGACCTTCGTAAGTCGCGCCTGCCGTTCAGGCACCCAGGCGGCATAGTGCTTCCGCACAATCTCCTCCGTGTTGCCGAGCAACTCGGCCACATCGCGCACCGTGACATTCGCTTTCTCGAGAAGGATGCGGGCAAAGGTGTGCCGGAAGCGGTGGGGCGTGGGCCTTTCCGGCCACGGCCCGCAGAGGTCCCAGAGGCGCAGGAGCTTGCGGCGCCACACGTCGGTAACAACACAGATATCGGTTGTCTTGTGAGTTCCGAAGATCAATGGCCCATGAATCTTGGCGCGTTCCCGGATGCGCTGCTGCAACCAGGTCGGAATCCACGTAAAAACCTTCTTGCCATTCTTGGTGGTGCGGATATGGCACTCCCCGCTCTCCAGAAGCCGATCTGTGTGAAACGTGCAGACGTCGGAGATGCGAAGGCCGGTGTACACGGACACCGCGATGAAGTCGGCGAGATCCTGCCCGCCCCATCGGTAACGGTAGTCATCCTCGGTCCGGCCATATTTGGTTTCGCAAGTCTCGAACATCCGGGCAAGCTCTTCGTCGCTGAAAGGAATTCGTTCCTTAGAGTGTTTCTCGTTGCGGTTGCGTAGTCCTTTGACCAGGCGTGCGGGGTTGCGATCCAGCCATTCATTGCTTACGGCGAACTCGAAGAACGATTTGACGATGGTCATGTTCTTCGTCGCCGTGATTGCCGCGACTCCCCAGGAGGTCCGGAATTCGCGCACATCCATCGGTCCCCATTGCCCCAGCAGGACGTAGCCCTTCGACTGGGAGAACTTGATGAAGCGATTCATCAGGTAGCGGTACATTCGCTGGGTCGTAAATGCCGACGATTCGGCATGGGTTGCATGGAATGCATTGACCGCACGCTCGATGGTGACCTTTGGGGATGAGGTTGGGGAGGAAACTATTTCCGGAGGCGGAGGGGGCAACTCGGCTCCCCATGTCTTCCAGGAAGCAACCACTTCTCTCGCCTGTTCCCATTCGATTTGTGCGGTGGATTTTCGTTTGAACTTCCCGTCGAGTGTGCCGGAGGCGAAGATCACACAGGCGCAACGCTTCCAACCCTTCTTGCGCTCCTCGAATTCGCCCGAGCGGAATTCTTCCGGTCGGCCTGCTTCGCAGCCTGCTCGATGCCGTCGATAGAGGTTGATCGCCACGCAAACATTATAGGACGTATTGCCCGCTATTGCCCGCTAAAATGCACATCTCGATGTAAGTTATTGATTCTAAAGTGGCGGAGAGAGTGGGATTCGAACCCACGTTAGAGTTTCCCCTAAACACGCTTTCCAAGCGTGCGCCTTCAGCCACTCGGCCATCTCTCCAGGGATGGTTACCACCTTGAATCTACCATACCGAGTGCGCCCAACATGTGGTTCCGGTCGCACCGGCTTAACTTGGGTTAAGCCGCTTTGATTTCCGCTTCAAGAGGGCCACACAGCATTGAAATGAAATCGTTTACTTTTTGCGCGCTTGTGATTTATAGTTGCGCGTTGTCCACGCATTGCAAGCTCCGATGTCTACGAAACGACGCCACTGAAAACTGAAAGAGGAGCCTTATGCCTGGTGTTTCCCGCCGCGACCTGCTAAGTTCCGGCCTAGCTCTATCCGCTTCTTCTCTCATGGCGCGGTCCGCGTGGGCCGGCACTGCGGAACTGATGACAGGCTACCCCTACGCGGCTTCCGCAGAGGCTCTGGCCGCGGTTGTTCCGCGCGAGCACTTGCTCTTCGATTTTGGCTGGAAGTTTACGTTTGGGCACGGTATCGATCCGGCTCGCGATCTGCGTTTTGGTTATGGACAGGGAGATTTTGCGAAGACGGGCGACTTCGAATTTTCCAAGGCGAAGTTTGACGACTCCAAATGGCGCACTTTGGATCTTCCCCACGACTGGGCGGTCGAGCTGCCCTTTGTTCATGATGACGAACAGATGTCTCATGGCTATAAGCCCGTGGGCCGACGCTATCCCGAAACGAGCGTTGGCTGGTATCGGCGCGAATTCGAAGTACCCGCATCGGACCAGGGGCGGCGAGTCTCCGTCGAATTCGACGGCGCATTTCGCGATGTGCTTATCTTCGTCAACGGCTGCTTCGTAGGCCGCAACAACAACGGCTACGCGCCTTTCCAGTTCGACATCACAGACTTTCTCGAACTCGGCACGAAGAACTACATTGTGGCGCGAGTCGATGCGAGCTTCGGTGACGGGTGGTTTTATGAGGGCGCAGGCATCTATCGCCACGTATGGCTGACCAAGACCGATGCCCTTCACATCGCAAAATGGGACAGCACTGTCCGCGCTGCGGTGAGTGGCACAACCGCGGAACTCACGCTTGTTACGGTTGTTGTGAATGAAGGCAAAGAAACTGAAAATGCGAAAGTGAGTTGGCAGATTCTCGATGCCGCTGGAAAGACTGTGGCCACTGCAGAGACGCCTGCTCAGTCAGTCGCTGTTGATGGATCCGTTGCTTTCACTGCAACCGCGGCGTTGGAGAATCCTACCCTCTGGTCCGTCGACGAGCCCAATCTTTATTCGGCCATCGTGACTGTAACTTCGGGAAGCACAGCCCGCGACGCGGAGCGAGTAAGCTTTGGGATTCGTACCGCTATGTTCGATGCGGAGAAGGGCTTCTTCCTGAACGGCAAGTCGATGAAGATTCAAGGCACATGCAACCACCAGGATCACGCAGGAGTCGGCGCTGCGCTGCCCGATCGGATGCATGCCTATCGAATCGGCGTGCTGAAAGCGATGGGATGCAATTCTGTTCGCACTTCGCATAACATGCCAACTCCGGAATGGGTTGACGCGTGCGATCGCCTGGGGATGACGATGATGTGCGAGACGCGGCAGATGAGTTCGAATCCCGAGGGCCTGGCGCAATTGGAAACGATGGTGAAGCGCTACCGGAATTCGCCATCCATCATCATCTGGTCGATTGGCAACGAGGAGTTCACGCTGCAGAACGAAGAGGCCGAGGAAGGCGCAAAGATCGCCACAGCTATGACGCGCCGGTGCCATGAACTCGATCCCACGCGCGTTGTTTCGGCCGCAGTAAATGGAAACAACCAAAAAGGTGTCTCGCTGGGACTCGACATTATAGGCTTCAACTACAACCTGAAAATGCCAGACGACTACCACAAACAGAATCCCAAGCGAGCCGTGTTTGGATCGGAGACCTCAAGTGCCATCTCGACCCGCGGCACCTACTCGACCGATCCGCTTCGCAACACGGTCAACGCATACGACGGGGTTGTTCCCTGGGGCGAAACAGCCGAGGAGTGGTGGACGTTTTATGGCACGCGCGAGTGGGAAGCGGGAGGCTATGCCTGGACGGGCTTTGATTACCGCGGCGAACCCACACCGTACGGTTGGCCGTCGATCAACTCGCAGTTTGGCATCGTTGATATGTGCGGATTTCCGAAGGACACTTTCTACTACTACAAGGCCTGGTGGGGAAAGGAGCCGGCGCTTCACCTTTTCCCTCACTGGAACTTTGAAGGCAGGGAAGGCGAGGAGATTTCAGTGTGGGTTTACTCGAATCTCGATGAGGTTGAACTGTTTCTCAATGGCAACACCCTCGGTAGCCAGAAGGTTCCACACCTTGGCCATGTGCAGTGGAAGGTGAAGTTCGAAAAGGGAGCAATCGAGGCACGCGGCTCGAAGAACGGGAAAGTGGTTCTCACGGAAAAGCGCGAAACCACGGGTACGACGGTGGCCATTCGCCTGACGGCCGATCGGACGGAGATCAACGCCGACGGCGAGGATCTGGCCATACTGAAGGTTGAAGCGTTGGACAAAGAGGGCCGTCCAGTACCGACTGCGAATAACCTCATCAGTTTCAAAGTCTCGGGTGAGGGCACGCTCATCGGTGTTGGGAACGGCGACCCCAATTGCCAGGAGAGCGATAAGGATCCCAAGCGCTCGCTCTTCAATGGGCTCGCACAAGTCATTCTGCAATCGACAAAACGACCGGGAGAAATCCGAATTGAGGCGGTGAAGGAAGGATGGGACGGTCCCGAGTTAACGCCTGCCAAGTTATCGATCGCTACAAGACACGCGGAGTTGCGGCCATCTGTGCCGATAAGTCGCCGGCACGAGTAACGCTTCGAATGGCGCTGAGGTTATCATTGCCGTTATGAGCAAGAAGATTCGCTGGGGAGTTCTGAGCACCGCATCGATTGGCGTACGTAAAGTTCTCCCCGCTATGCAGAAGGGCGAGCACTCGACGGTAGTTGCGATCGCGTCGCGAAACCTTGCGAGAGCCAAGGAGATTGCGGCCAATCTCGGAATTCCGACGGCGTACGGTTCTTACGAAGAACTCATTGCAGACCCCAATATCGATGCCATCTACAACCCGCTTCCAAATCAGCTTCATGTTCCTTGGACCATCAAGGCCGCAGAAGCAGGCAAGCATGTCCTCTGCGAAAAGCCGATCAGCCTCACTGTCGCGGAGGCCGAATCGTTGCTGATCGTTCGCGAGCGCACGAGTGTCAAAATCGGCGAGGCCTTCATGATTCGCAGTCATCCGCAATGGTTGCGCACCAAGGCGCTCATCGATGCTGGCCAGATTGGGGAACTGCGCTGCGTCATGGGTTGTTTTAGCTATTTCAATGCCGACCCGGCCAATATTCGCAACAAGGTCGAATCGGGTGGGGGCGCGCTTTACGATATCGGCTGCTATTGCATTCAGGCATCGCGCTACGCGTTTGGCGCGGAGCCAATCCGCGCAGTTGGCTGCATCGATCGCGATCCCCAGATGCACACGGACCGCCTAACCTCGGCGATCCTTGAGTTTCAAGGGGGCCAGGCGATTTTCACCTGCAGCACGCAGATGGTTCCATACCAGCGTGTCCAATTCCTAGGAACCAAGGGCCGCATCGAAATCGAGATTCCATTCAATGCGCCAATGGATCGCCCGACACGAATCTTCATCGATGGCGGTGATCTTTTTGGAGCTGATCGGGTCACAGAAGAGTTCCCGACCAGCGATCAATACACATTGCAGGGCGATCAGTTCTCTAAAGCGATCCTTGAGGACAACGAAGTTCCAGTTCCTCTTGAAGAAGCCATCCGGAACATGAAGGTCATCGAAGTGATTTTCAGATCTGCTGAATCAGGGCTCTGGGAAACTATCGCTTGACGCAGTACGCCGGTTGGGTGCACGTATGCGCTCAAAACTCAGGTTAGTGCTGCATTGAGTAATCGGCCTTTGGGACCTTCGCGCCCACTTGCGCGGGAGTCAAGAGTTGACTCCGATCCCATCCCCCGCCGAGTGCCTGAACCAGTTGGACAGCGGATAGCATCTCCTGTACCTGAAGCGAATTCAGCGTGACTTGATTACCAAGTACCGTTGTCTGGGCTGTGACAACATCGACATAGGGATCGACGCCCGTGTTGTAACGCTGCATTTCCAAATCAAGAAACTCCTGCGAAGATTTCACTGCTTCCTGTTGCCGGAGGATCTGTTGCGAGTAGACGCGCGTCGCTACCATCGCGTCTTCAACCTGTTGAAAAGCAGTGAGGACGGTTTGACGATAGGTCGCGAGATCTGCATTGTAGGTGGCTTCATATTGGTGAAGCTCAGCGCGATAGAGGCCGCCATCGAAGATGGTTTGCGCAGCAGATGGGCCAATCGACCAAGTTCGGCTCGACCAATCGAAAAGATGCTTGAGAGTCGAGCTCTCAAACCCGGCCCCCGCAGAGATCGTTACCTGCGGGAAGAATGCGCCATAGCCGATTCCGATTGTCGCATTGGCTGCGGCCAGCGTGCGCTCGGCGGCAGCGACGTCGGGCCTGCGTTCAGCGAGTTGCGAAGGAACACCAGTGGGAATCGCAGGTGGTGTATAGAGCATCGGCTTGACCGGAATCGAGAAATCAGTGGCAACTTTGCCCAATAACATGGCAATTGCATGTTCGTACTGCGCGCGCGAAAGCGCAACATTGACGGCGGACGCCTGCGCGGAGTTGAGCGTTGCTTTGGCCTCGACCACGGAGATATAGTCTCCCGTACCCGAGTCGTATGCGCCCTGCGCGGCGTCCAGGGCCTTCTGATCAGCCGCTACGGTATCGTTGAGAATCCTTTGAAGCATGTCCTGCCCGCGAATCTCGAAGTAATACTGCGCGAGGCTTGCCTGTTCGGTAAGCTTTTCGAGTTCCAGATCGGCATCGCTCGCCTGCGAGGTGTATTGGGCCTCATGCACTTCGTTGCGAATCTTGCCCCAGAGATCCGGTGTCCACGAGACTTCAATCGGCGCTGACCAGAGAGTGGAGGTCTTGCCAGGGTTCGCCTGCGTCGAATTACCCAGATTGCTTGAACTGCGTGAGCGGCTCCATGCTGGATTGGCCGTTACGGTTGGCCAATACTGCGCTCGCGCCTCAGCGATCAGGGCGCGCGCCTCCATAAAGTTCTGAAAGGATACCTTGATGTTCTGGTTGTTTATGTTGAGCTGATTCTCCAGATCATTGAGCTCGGGCTCATTGAAGATCTCCCACCAGTTGCCCCGGATCATCGCATCCTGCGGACTGGCAACCTTCCAGCCGTCTGCATCCTGAAAATTGATTGTCGATTCCTTGTAGTTCGCGGCAGTAACAGCAGGCGGCGCTGGGGCATGGTACGGCGGCCCAACTCGGCAGCCACTCATAGGACCCAACAAGACGGCTGCGCCGGCGATTGCGGCAAGAGGTGCGATTGGTCTTCGCGTAAAACGGTTCATACTCTCTCTCGTATCAGGACGTGGCTCGTGCGGTCTCGGGTTTTGGCATTTCGCTGGATTTGCCTAAGGCCCAAAGCCGCATGCGGTCCATGGCCAGATAAACAACGGGCGTTGTATACAGCGTCAACAATTGACTGAGCAGCAAACCGCCCACGATCGTGATGCCCAAAGGCCTGCGCAATTCCGATCCGGTGCCTGTGCCGAACGCCAACGGCAAAGCCCCGCAAATTGCGGCCGTGGTGGTCATCATGATGGGCCGGAAGCGAAGCATGCAGGCCTCGAAGATTGCATCGTGAGTGCTTTTGCCTTCCTGGCGTTCCGCCATCAGCGCAAAGTCGATCATCATGATCGCATTCTTTTTGACGATGCCAATCAGCAGGATGATGCCGATGATGGAAATGACATTCAAATCGATCTGGAACAGCATGAGAGCCAGCATGGCCCCGACGCTGGCCGAAGGCAGCGTAGAGATGATCGTGAGCGGGTGGATCAAGCTCTCGTAAAGAATCCCGAGCACAATGAAGACCGCCAGCAGAGCCGTGATTACTAGGTATTTTTCTGTAGCCAGCGACTGCTGATATGCCTCGGCAGTTCCGGCAAAGAACCCGTGAATCGTGGCCGGCATCCCGAGGTCGGTCTCCATGCGCGAGACTTCGAGCGTTGCGTCACTGAGCGACATTCCATTGGCCAAGTTGAATGACACCGTGACGGATGGAAACAATCCTGTGTGATTTACCTGAAGAGGCGTCGTGCCCGTTTGGGGCCTCATCACACTCATGAGTGGCGATACGGAATTGAGCCCAGCGCCTGTCGAGCTGGAGGATGAGGTCGACGATTTGAAATAGATGTTGTTGAGCTGCGATGGGGTTTGCCAATACTGCGGAGCCACTTCCATCACCACGTAGTATTGGTTGAGTTGCGTGTAAATGACGGAGACTTCCGACTGCCCGAACGCACTGTAGAGCGACTGGTCGAGCGATTGCGCGGTCTGTCCGAGCCGGGCAGCCGTGACGCGGTCATAGGTGAGCAATTCCTGCAGGCCGCCGTTCTGCTGGTCGGTGTTGACATCCAGCAGACCCGGCAGTTTCTTCATGTTCGTCAGCAGAATCGGACCCCAATGAAACAGGTCGGTGACATTATCGGCCTGAATCGTGTACTGGTACAGTGCCGCACTGCCTCGTCCTCCAATGCGCAGATCCTGTACCGGCTGCATAAACGCCGAAGCAATGGGAAGCCGATTCATCTTGGGGCGCAGTCGATTGATGACATCCATCGCCGACACTTTGCGCTCTTCGCCCAGAGGCTTCAGAGCAACGTAGATGAATCCGCCATTGCTGGCGCCTTGTCCACCTGTGTAGGCATTTACATGCGCCACGGCGGGATCGGCCTTAATGATGCCGACCAGCGTTTTCATCGAGAAATTCATGAAAGGGAAAGACGCATCCTGCGGACCCTGCACCATGCCGATCATCGAACCGGTGTCCTGCTGTGGGAAGAAGCCCTTCGGGATTCGCACGATGACAACGACATTCAACGCGACTGTGAGTACGAGCACAATGAGTGTCAGCCCCGGATTGTCCAGTACCCATGCAAGCGAGTGCCGATAAATCGAGACCATGCCGTCGAAGAATCTCTCGCTGGTGCGATAGAACCAATTGTGCTTCTCACCCTCCTGATGTGCCTTCAATAGGTGCGCGCACATCATCGGCGTGGTAGTCAGCGAGATGACCATGGACACGAGAATGGCCGTGGAGAGAGTGACCGCGAATTCACGAAATAGCCGGCCGACGATGCCTCCCATCAGCAGAATCGGAATAAAGACCGCGATCAGCGACATGCTGATGGAGAAGACTGTGAAGCCGATTTCCTTGGCGCCCTGCAACGCCGCGGAAAACGCGTCCATGCCGGATTCCAAATGGCGCGTAATGTTTTCCATCACCACAATCGCGTCGTCTACCACGAAGCCAGTGGAAATGGTCAGAGCCATCAGGGACAGGTTGTCGATGCTGTAGTCGAACATGTACATCACTGCGAAAGTTCCGATGAGGGATACGGGAACAGCGACGCTGGGGATCAATGTGGCGCGAGGACTGCGCAGGAAAATGAAGACCACGAGCACAACGAGGACGACAGAACCGACCAGAGTCTTTTCGACATCGGAGACCGAAGCCCGAATCGTGGTGGTGCGGTCGAGCACGATGGTTGTCTTGATGCCCTGTGGCATGACTGCTTCGAGGAACGGCAGTTGCGCTTGAATGCGGTCGACGGTCTGAATGATATTAGCGCCGGGCTGTCGAAAGATGATGATGAAGATTGCGCGCGTCCCGTCCATATATCCGGCGGTACGCAGATTCTGGGTGGAATCCACCACGTCTGCTACGTCGGACAGGCGAACGGCAGCGCCGTTGTGATATCCAACGATGAGAGGCTTGTAGTCATCGGCCTTCGAAATCTGGTCGTTGGTAATGATGTCGGCGGTCACGGTTCCGTCGGAGAGCTGCCCGCGGGGCTCGTGCGAATTCTGAAGGCTGAGGATCGATTCAACCGTTCCAAGCGTGAGGCCGAAGCTCTCAAGTTTCTTGGGGTCGACTTCAACACGCACCGAGGGCGTCGCGCCGCCTCCGACACCTACTTGTCCCACTCCTTGAATTTGCGACAATTTTTGTTCA
>Ga0302325_10011490_pt1 | contig 19063 bp, 16 predicted proteins | sample Palsa_T0_2_FD_201948 | JGI IMG/M metagenome (GOLD analysis project Ga0302325, IMG submission 201948) | Peat permafrost microbial communities from Stordalen Mire near Abisko, Sweden - Palsa_T0_2 | ecosystem: Environmental > Terrestrial > Soil > Palsa > Peat permafrost | place: Sweden: Abisko...
ACCCGCGTTCCATTGTACTCTCAGAAAATACTGCGATGAAGTTTTTCGGCACCACAGATATTGTCGGCAAAATGCTGGCCATCGAAGAGAGCAGGGGAATGGAAAATCTTGTGGTCACAGGGGTGGCGAAAAATTCTCCATCCAATTCGTCGATCCAATTTGATGTAGTTGTCCCGTTCAGCTATTTGCAGTTATCGTTTAAAGATGACAATTGGCTGAACCAATATCTTACCACCTTTATCTTATTGGAGCCGGGAGCCAATACCAACACTGTAGAACAAAAACTTTCAAAAGTATTTACTATACGCGCAAAAAGTCAGTTAGCCGGATCGAATTTGCATCCCGACCAATTCCGGTTTGGGCTGGAGCCTTTGACCGATATTCATTTGAAACCATTGACCCTGGCGGGGCTTGGGGCTGAAGACGGAGAAAATGGTTTGTCTGGTGCGAGCAATATTGTTTATTCTTATATACTCTCAGGGATTATCGGGTTTATATTGCTCATGGCCTGTGTCAATTTCATTAACCTGACTATTGCCGGGTCTTTGAAAAGAACAAAAGAAATCGGAATCAGGAAAATTATCGGTAGCAGCCGCAAGAGCATTATCATACAATTTTTGACAGAGACGGCCCTCGTTTGTTGTGGTTCTTATATTCTTTCGATCGTGTCGAGCAAATTATTGCTCCCGATCTTCAATGAGCTATCCGGCAAAAATATATCTCTCTCCCTTTCTGTAAACGCAGGTTTCTTTGTCGATGGCGCGATCCTTATGATTGGTTGCATTATTATAGCGGGGTTATATCCCGCTCTCGTGATCTCTTCATTCAATCCGCTTCGATCCATAGCCGGCAAACTAAAATCAAGCGGAAACAATTATTTTGGAAAGGGCCTTATTGTCTTTCAATTCACCCTGGCCATTGGATTGGTGATTGCATCCTGCGTATATTATTATCAGATGAAATTTATCTCCACCAGAGACCTGGGATACAACCCCCATGATATTATCAGGATCCATTTGCCGCCTCAAAGGACAGACTCGAATGTCGTAAAACCATTCAGGGATGCATTATTAATGGCGCCATCTGTTAATGGGGTTGGCAGCGTGATGGGAATAAGCTTGGGATCGGTTATTGCAAATGGAAAAAGGGTGGCAGTAAGGACAAACAGTATCGATGCCAATTATCTGTCAACCCTTGAAATCCCCTTAAAAGAAGGGCGGAATTTTTATACCCGAAATGCGCGGGATTCAGCCGGCTCGGTCATAGTAAATGAGGCTTTTGAGAAAGCTGCCGGATTTCAGCATGCGGTCGGCCATCAGCTGGTTGATCCCACTGACCACCGTGTACGGACGATCATCGGAGTGGTGAAGGATTATCATTATGCCTCTCTTAAAGAAGATATCCGGCCCCTGGTGTTGAGTTTAAGGTACACAGAGAATATTTTGGTAAAAATTCAACACGGTAAAGATATCCAGGCATTATCGGCTATATCGGAGGCGTTCAAGAGAATATTCCCCAATCATTATTTCGACTATCAATTTCTTGCCGATGAAAATTTGTCAGCGTATCAGGCTGACAAAAAATGGGAGCAGATCATCTTTTATGCTGCAGGCATAGCACTGGTCATTTGTTGTATAGGGCTATTCGGTCTAAGCATTTTTGTCGCGCAGCAGCGGATCAAAGAGATCGGCATCCGCAAAGTTCTCGGTGCGTCAGTTGCCGGTATCACAGCACTATTGGCCAAAGACTTCATAAAGCTTGTCATCCTGGCTATTGCTATCGCCATGCCACTTGCCTGGCTGGCTATGAATGAATGGCTGGAAAATTTTGCCTATAGGATACACATCGAATGGTGGATATTTGCCTTGTCCGCCTTTATTTCAATAGTTATCGCACTTTTCACCTTAAGCGTGCAATCGATAAGGGCAGCTTTGGCCAACCCGGTGAAAAGTCTGAGAGCGGAGTAACTTTATGGAGAAAAGGCGGTGGTTTGGTACGTTCATCCCCGAAACGCTTACGCTGCTGTACTTTGTCTTTGTTATACGGCCTGATATTCGTTGCTTTGTTTAAGTAAACAGCATATTGAAGAAAGGCATGAACATATCACTCTACTGGAAATGTCAGCTCATCGGTTGGGCCATTGCGGCATCCTACTGGAGTTTCCAGGGATGGGCCGGCGGACGTTTTAACCCATGGCTGGCAGTCCTGCAGTTTGTTACCGATGTACTACTCTATGTTTGGATCACCCATCTTTACAGGAACTTCGTACAGAGAAGGCGCTGGAACGATTTGCCACTGAATCGTCTTGTCAGGCGTATCGTTCCGGCGATTTTGGCGATGGGCGTCCTATACACGTTGGTTACGGTACTGAAAATCTATGCTATCCGAGTCCTGTTCATCCGATATCCGCAACAAAGCCTGGTTGCATTTTTTAAAATGAATGGGTTAGACATTTTTATCGCGGGTATCCGCCTGATGTCGATCTGGTTGCTGGCTTATCATTTTTACCAGTCTGCCCAGCGGGAGACCCGACTGGCTGTCAGTTATAAGGAAGCACAGCTCAATAACCTGTCTGCACAGCTTAATCCTCACTTCCTCTTCAATTCGTTAAATACCATCAAATCTTTGGTTGCTGCCAACCCGCGCTCCGCCAGAAGGGGGATCGACCTGTTAAGTGAACTGCTGCGCAGCGGTCTTTACGAGAGCCAATCCAAGTTTGCATCCCTTGAATCGGAGATGAACCTGGTAAAAGACTACCTGGAGCTGGAAAAAATGCGCATGGAAGACCGGCTGCAATACAGGATCGAAATGGATGAAACATTACTCTCGATCACCATCCCCCGGATGTGTATCCAGGTGCTGGTTGAAAATGCGGTAAAGCATGGCATTTCCGAACAGAAGGAAGGAGGACTGATCACTATCAAAATCGTTAAGTGCGCTCATTGCTTACAAATCTGTGTTTGTAATCCCGGATCGCTGGAAAACTCAAATACACCTTCAGGCATTGGGCTGAAAAACCTCAAAGAAAGATTATCGATGATATACCGGGGTAACGCTTCATTCGATCTTATCGAGGGAAATGCTGGTTTTGTATGTGCCGAATTAAATTTTCCACTATCATGGTTAGTATCACTGCGCTGATCATTGACGACGAACGTACCGCAAGGATGGAATTGAGGCGGATGCTTGCGGATTATCCTGCCATTGAAGTAGTCGGCGAAGCTTCCAATGCGGATGAAGCTGAGGAACTCATCCATAAAGTAAAGCCGGATATTATTTTCCTGGATATACAGATGCCGGGCAGATCGGGGTTCGACCTGCTGGAATCGCTGATATCTGTACCTATAGTGGTCTTCGTTACAGCCTTTGATGCATATGCGGTAAAAGCATTCGAGGTCAGTGCACTGGACTACCTGATGAAACCCGTACGGGAAGAACGCTTTGCGAAAGCTATGGAACAGGCCTTTGCCCGGTTCAGAGACAAAGAGACACCCTTCATATTCGTAAAAGACAGAGGGCAGTACCATATGATCAAATGGGAAGATGTACACCTTATCGAGTCAATGGATAACTACGCCCGTCTGTTCTTCAGCAAACAAAGCGTCTTGTTGAAGACCTCGTTGAATCAACTTGAAGAGCAACTGGATGGGCAGCTTTTCTTCAGGACCAGCCGGGCGCAGATCATCAACCTCCATTATATTGAATCTATAAGAGAACAGGACGGACGGTTTTCAGTTCAGCTTACAACGGGCGAGCTGATCAACTTTTCAAGCCGTCAGGCAGCCAGGTTCAAAAGCATGAACCGGCATTAAATAACAATAAATTCTTTACACAAGCATGAAAAGCAAAATCTTCTGCATGGCTTCGCTATGCCTACTATTGAATCATTATGGGATATCCCAAAACAATCTTATCCTGACTGATACAGCACACTATATCGTCTCTGACAGTGTAATGATCCGAACCAGCGATGGCGCAACCCTTTCTGCCCTTATTGTCCGCAAAAAAGGTGCACCGCCTAAACTTCCGACTGCATTGTTTTTCTTTATCTATTCCAATACAGAGCGCAGCCTGGAGGAAGCCCGGTACGCTGCTGATCACGGCTATGTGGGCATGGTGGCTGACACCAGGGGAAAACGGTTGAGCCCGGACAAAATAGAGCCCTATGAACATGAAACCCAGGATGTCAACGCCGTGATAGAATGGATCGTGCAGCAGCCCTGGAGTGACGGCCGGGTAGGCATGTACGGTGGCAGTTATTCCGGTTATGTTCAATGGGCAGCAACAAAACACCTGCACCCGGCACTGAAGACCATCGTACCCTATGTAGCCGCCATTCCAGGCCTGGGCTTACCGATGGAGAACAATGTTTTCCTGACAGCCAATTATCAGTGGGCCTTTTATGTCACCGATAACAAATACACCGATACAGCAGTCAACGATGACAATGCCCGGTGGCGCAGGATGCGGATGAATTGGTGGAACAGCGGCGCCGCTTATGATAAGATAGACAGTGTGGACGGGACACCGAACCCCTGGCTTCAGAAATGGCTGTCGCACCCGGATTATGATGGGTACTGGCAATCGATGGTACCTTACAAAGAAGATTTTGCCAAGATCAATATCCCAGTGCTGACGATAACCGGCTATTATGATGACGGTCAGATTTCAGCCATAGAATATTTGCGGCAGCATTACAGGTATAATCCCAAAGCCGATCATTATCTGATCATTGGGCCTTACGACCATTTCGGAGCGCAGAAAGGCGGCGTAGCCAATTTAAGGGGCTACCCTGTCGATAGCATTGCGTTGATCGATACCAAAGCAATTACCTTCCAATGGTTCGATTACATCTTCAAAGGCGGCAGGAAGCCTGAACTCCTGAAAGACAAGATCAATTTTGAGGTGATGGGTGCTAATACCTGGAAGCACGTCCCATCACTGGATAAGATGGAGTCCTCCAAACTAAGGCTGTACCTGGGTAATGCCCCGGATGGACAGAATTATAAGCTGCTGACCAAAAAGCTACCCAAAGAACAATTCCTGTCCCAGACGGTCAATCTGGCTGACCGTACCGTTACTAATAACGATTATTATCCTGACCCGATCATTAAAACCGAGATTGACCGAACCAACGGCTTGTTTTTTATCAGTGAGCCATTTGACGGGCCTGTTACAGTCAGTGGTCCATTGGAAGGGTCGTTAACGGCGATTATCAATAAGAAAGACATGGATGTAGGCGTGGTATTATATGAAGTCACACCGAAGGGTGAATATTTTGAGCTGTCTTATTTTCTCGGCAGGGCGAGTTATGCCAATGGTATGGAAAAACGCATACTGCTTACCCCGGGTAAACGGGAAACGATCCCATTCACCCGTTCGCGGATTTTCAGCAGGCAGTTGTCTAAGGGAAGTCGCTTGCTGGTAGTATTGAATATTGACAAAAACCCATTTGCACAGATCAATTATGGAACCGGGAAAGATGTCAGCAAGGAAACCGTACAGGATGCAGGAGAACCATTGAATATTAAATGGTCAACGGATAGTTTTATTGAAATGGGGGTTACCGGACAATGACTGTATCGAAAGCAGACGGTGATTATGCGGGTGATTTTTCAGATTGTTGAATATCAATAAACTGTGATCAGGCATAGTTGTTGGGTCCGATCTTTATCTATGAAAGAAGACCGGATATGGATATTATTTGGCCGCCGGGTCTCGGGAGAGATCACTCCGGAAGAATTGGAGGAGCTAAAGGCGTTGATGAGGGAACTGCCGGATCAGGGGTATTCCATGGAATTGATCTTTGGGTTTTTTGAATCCGACAGAAAAGTGGACGAGCGAACCGATGCGGAAATTGCAGAAAGCCTTTGGCCGCGATTGGAAGCGGCCATGCAACATTTCGCCTGATAGATGCGTCTTTTATAAAAAGATGTCTGACATATGAAATTTTTCCTCTTATTAATGCTGACTGCTATTGGCGCACGTGGGCAAGACGTTGCCGGTTTTCCAAACTTCAATCGTAGTTTACCGCTTGAGGAGGCGCCTGATACAACGGCAAATATAAGCTTGGGCGATTTCGACGGAGATGGCCATCTTGACATTCTGTTGGTGAAAGGAAGACATTGGCCGATGATTGACCGGGTCCTTCTTGGTGATGGATCGGGCGGAATACGAAAGGCTTATAACCTCGGGGAAATAGCAGACCGTATACCTGACATCGTAACCATAGACGAAAACAAAGGAGTAAATATTTATTTCGGACAAAAAGATCAAACTTTTTTCGCAGGTATTTCATTAGCCGATTCAAAGATAGTCCCTTATGCATTGGCCATTGCTGATCTGAATAAGGACGGAAAAATGGATATCATTGTAGGCCATGTAGGAGCGCCGTCAACAGTATTTTTTAATGATGGGACGGGCCGCAACTTTACATCTATTTCTTTTGGCGACTCAAATGGTACTGTGTATGGTTTTGCGGTTGGTGATTTTAACGAAGACGGGATACCTGACATCGCTGCCGGACGCTCAGGAGCTACCAGTGTTTTATACTTTGGTAGTTTGTAGGCCAATATTATCAAATATTTATTTTTCATTTATGGTGTAATTGATAATTATTTATTAATATACATTCGCCGCAGATAAACTTGATTAAATCTAATAAAGTTGCCTGGTATTAAGGAATTGAAGGATGGCGATGAAGTTTACTTCAGAAAAGTATTTGATCAATACCATCAAAAACTTTATTTCTTCATCCTATACAAAACTAAATCAGAATATATAGCAGAGGAAGTGGTACAGATGGCATTTACCAAGCTTTGGCAATCCCGCCACACCCTACAGGAAGAATACACTATTTCCACACAGTTGTTCAGGATGGCCACTACAATACTTATTGATTTCCGGCGAAAGAATCAGAATAAAGACGCGGTAACAGCTCGCCTTGATGTGGTACATAATGAAAAAGGAATTGACAGCACAACTGAAAAAATGAGCGGGGCCGAATTACAAAAGAGAATATCGGAAGCCGTTAATGATCTGCCCCCTGTAAGAAAGCAGGTATTTGAAATGAGCCGCGAGCAAGGTATGTCATACAGAGAAATTGCTGCAACCTTGTCTGTTTCTTCCAAAACGGTAGAAGCGCATATTTACAAGGCGCTGAAGCAGATAAAAAAGCATATCGCATGGTAATCGAAGAACACATAGGAGAAGAAGAATGGGAGGACTTTCAACCTACTCATGTTTTATCGCCCGATATATCCGGTAAAATATGGACCAGGATAAATAAAAACACCAGTTCACCCGGAGTGCATTATCCATATTTCAGATGGATGGCAGCGGCAGCATCAGTTGTATTGGTTGCAGGCCTGTCGTGGCTTTTTATTTTAAAAAACCAAAAGGCTAATAGACTTAGTGCTGAAACGGCTGTAACAACTAAGGATATTTTAAATAATACTCCTCAAAAAAAGACGCTTACGCTAAGCGATGGTTCTACTGTAGAGCTGTTGTCGAACAGTAAGCTGTCTTATCCCGAAAACTTTAACTCCTTAAAAAGAGATGTACTATTAAATGGCGAAGCAAGTTTTGACATAGCTAAAGATGTCGCCAAGCCCTTTTACGTACGTAGCAATTCTGTCATCATTACTGTTTTAGGTACCCGTTTCACGGTAAAATCGGATGAAGTAAATAACGGTACCAAAGTAATTTTGCAAGAAGGAAGGGTAATGGTAAAAATCACCGATTCTTCTTCCCAGGACAATAAAAAGGAATATTACCTTACTCCCGGGGATATTTTTGTATTTAAGCTATCGGCCCGTGTTTTACATCTTGAAAAAGATAAAGATGATTGCTATGTATTCGACAACTACCCTTTTGATGTAGTATTTGACCAATTGCAGATTATTTACAATACAAAAATCATCTATAACAAAGCAGAACTAGGCAATCGGACGTTTATCGGAAAAATAGATAAAAAAGATTCGCTTTCTCATATACTCAAAAGCATTTCGATGCTCAATAAATTCGGTTTACGTCAAGAAGGTGATAGTTTCGTTATAACCACCCCTTATTAAGTTAATATTACCAGTAAGGGTATAGTTCAGGTCATGCGTATAATAAAGAAATAAAATCTTTATACCCAAGACTATGCCCAGATCAACGACCAAAATCCGACAGGTTTTGTTAATCCTATTATCGGCAGCCTTCTGTCATATTCAGTTGATTGCCAATGCGCAAAATGTAAATGAAATAAAGGGGCAGGTAAATGACGAGAGCGGGCAGCCGGTTGCCTATGCCTCCGTTTCTGCTAAAAACCAAAGTACCGGCACAACCACTACTACGCAAACAGATTCCCTAGGTATTTTCACTTATCACAATTTGCCTGCAGGAGGTCCCTATTCATTTGTTGTCTCACATGTAGGTTTTCAAACTCAAACACTGTCCGGATATAACATAAAAACCGATGCCGACATATCTTTATTGATTAAATTGAAAGCAGTAGAGAATGGTTTAAATGAAATTATTGTTACCGGGCGTGCGGGTGCGCTAAATCGCACCAAACTTCAAACAAGCTATTCAGTTACCAGTATCGGTTATAATGCGCTGAGCTTGCAGGGGCCTACAAGTGTTACCGAGTCTCTAAAATCAGTACCGGGTTTCTGGGTCGAAGCGTCAGGAGGAGAGGCGAGTGGCAATGTAAGGGCAAGGGGTGTTCCTGTGGATGGTTTCGGATCTATTCAGTTGCTGGAAGACGGCGTTCCTGTACAACATGACCCGGCCTTGGGCTACCTGAATGCAGATCAGGCGTTTCGTTTCGACGAGACGATTCAATCTATTGAAGTTGTTCGTGGCGGCCCTTCTTCCGTCTTTTATTCCAATGCTCCGGCAGGGGCAGTAAACTATATTCCCCGTGCGGTTGGTGATAAGACTGAGGGCGTTTTTAAGCTGACCATGGGAGGGGACCAACTTAACAGAGAAGATTTTTGGATAGGGGCGCCTGTCGGTGATGGCTGGAAATTGGCTACCGGTGGGTTTTATCGTACAGAGTCAGGGGTGCGTAACCCAGGTTACACCGGCAATCATGGCGGGCAAATCAGAGCTACCCTTGGTAAGAACTGGGAGAAATCATCCCTGAGCATCGACTATAAGCAATTAGACGATGATGTGGTGTTTTATACGGATCTGCCTATGACCTATAATAGCAAAGGGAAAGTAGTAGCAGTGCCGGGTTTTAATGGTCATTACGGTGCCATTGCCGGTCCCGAAACGGAAAGAATGAACATGGTTCAGGGGGACAGCAGTCTTTACCATTACGACAATACGGTTGGAACGTCTGTAAACAGAAGCCAGGTAACCATTAAATTTCAGGCGGAACTTTCCAATGATTGGATTTTAAAGAATTCGCTTCGTTTCGATAATACGCAAACCCAACGCAATGGGGTATATGCGCTGAATTTATTAACGGCCGATTCGTTTTATAAAGCTCAGTCGAGCCTCTTGTCGCAAGCCCCGGGCGCACAGCAACTGGGGTTCCAATATGCGACTACAGGCACAGCCTTCAACTCTGCTAATCAAAATGGAAATGGTCTTGTTATTCAAGGTGGATTAAGAGGGATTACAATGCCTCAGACAGAAATCATGAATGATCTTCATCTTTCGCATGTTTTTTTTACGGGTTCTTCTAAACACGATTTTAACTTTGGATACTATTACGCCCACTTCAATCAAAACTTCAGCAGATATTCGTCAAAGGTGTATCTGGACGTTCAAAATAATTCGAGACTGCTGAATATCGTAGGCTTGGATGGCAATGGAAATGTAGTACATACGTTTTCCAGTAATGGGGTATCCCAATATGGTTATGAGTGGGCGGATGCTAATGGGGAACAGACAACTAATGCACTTTATGTCAGTGATGAATGGCAGGTAACACATGCCTTCCGTATCGATGGCGGAGTGCGTTGGGAATATGCGGAAACGAATGGAGTGGTTGAGCAATCGACAACTGTGAACCTGGGTACTTATGCGACATCTCAAATAGAAACCGGAAACGGATTATGGCAAGGCTATAACCATCATTTTGACTACACTACCTGGACATTGGGAGCAGACTATCAACTTTCAAGCGATATGGGTCTTTTCGGCAGATACACTTCTGCGGCACGTATTCCCGGATTTGGCACTTACTATACCAATGTTAATGCAACAGCTGTTACCCAAACAATGGAGCTTGGCGAAATTGGATACAAATATGCCAGGAGGCTATTCGCTTTTTATGGTACAGGATTCTGGACTAAGTATAATAACGTCGGTTTTACCAATGAAGTCAGCACCTTAAACGGGTTCACTTCAGAAAACGCGAATGCCAATACAGAGACATTTGGTCTTGAACTCGAGGGCAGCCTCTATCCGGTGAAATGGTTTGATGTTTCAGCGACAGCCACATATCAGCATGGAGTATATGAGGGATATGTTGTAGATGCTGTTTCCGGAGGCAATCTTACGGAAAAAAATAATTACAATGGTAATCAGCTGATCAGAGTGCCGCATACCTCTATCAGAGCTGTCCCGGGGTTCAATCTTTTTCGCAACCGTCTTCGTCTGCAATCTGCCATAGAATACGAAGGAAAACGCTATACGGATGTTGCGAACTCCCAGGTTCTTCCAGCCTATACGAAAGTTGATGTAGATGCTCAGGTTAAAGTGACCAATGAAATTTCAATTTTTGGATATATCGATAATCTTACTAATTCCTTAGGACTTACGGAAGGTAATCCACGCCAGGGCGAGATCCAAAGTCAGGAAGCAAATCAATATTACTTTTTAGCGCGGCCGATACTGGGGAGGAGTTTTAAAATTTCTGTCAGGTATAAGTTTTAAGCATGCTTCAGGGTCGGCGAGGATGAGGTTTTAGCCTTCAAATCATCAGATTTGGAGGCTTTTTCATTTTCGCTATTTTTATTTTCTACAGATATTGCATATGTTTATTGCCGAGGCGGTCACTTTCTTACCAGGAGCAAAAATTTAAGTTATAGAAGCTATGGATCAGGATGCACTCATTATCAGGGAATATAGGGAAGCTTTCGAGAAATATGCCAGGAACGGCATTATTGATCTGGACAATAAGCTGAAATCTTCCTTCAGTTTCCAAATCCATCGATTGGACGCGATTGTCAAAGGGTTGAATGGAATTGTCCCGCCCAGTCGTCAGGGCCAATATTTTATGACCCTGATTAAAAAAGGGACAGGTGAAAAGTCAATAGGTCAATTTACATTCCCCATCCGAAAGAATTTGCTGATGGTCATTCCCAAGAGCGTAACCCAATCCAGCCGTTACTGGTCGCTGGATTGCAAGGGGTATGTACTGTCCTTTAATCTCGACTTTTTTTTGCAAAATTTCTTCCCCAAGCATCATATCGTCAATAAAATCATTTTTAAGTCGTCCACAAAGCCATTCCTTATACTGAAAAGCGCCCAGGTCAAAAAACTGGAGCTACTATTCGAATATATTCTACATGAGCATAAAGGAAAGCTAACCGATAAAAGCGTCATGATTGCCGTTAAGATCCTTGAATTGATCATTCAATGCGACCGGTTGTTTTCGGATGCGCAGGACCAGCAGAAAGAACAGATCTATAATCCGCTGATCGAAAAGTTTAATGATCTGATTGAAAAACATTGTGGCAGTCAGCGCTCAGTGAGCTTTTATGCCAAGAGCCTCCATACTCATCCCTATCACCTGAATTTCCTGGTCAAGCAATATACCGGTCTTACAGCCAAGGAATCTATCACGAAACATATTGTCCTGGAGGCTAAAGTGCTCCTTGCATCTACCTCGCTTACGATCAAAGAGATCTCGTTTAAACTCGGATTTGATCATCCGGAGCATTTCTCTTCTACCTTTAAACGAATGGAAAAGATATCTCCCACGCAATACCGGCTCAAGCTTCTTTGATTTCATCCTTTTTCCCTTTGTATTGCTCCTTTGCGATGGAATAATAGTGCCTACCCTTGCAGTACCTTGAAACGAAACGACCTGCATATTATCCCGGGCATCGACGAGTTTTTTTCGCATTTGAAATCACCTCTCCGATCAAGAAAGAAGGATTTTATAGCCTACAGGCTGAAGGATTTCACGGCGGGATCTTATAAAGACCCTGCAGGAAGCCTGAGAAATCTTTTTTATACGATTTCGATAGTAGAAAATGATGCTTTTGTATATACCGTTAACAATAATGCCCCCCAGACTTGCAGGGCGAATACACTTATTTTTACTTCGCCCTTTCATATCTACAAATTTTCCAGCGGAACTTCCCCTGAAGGGCTATCGATTTCATTTTCCGATGATTTCGTCCATGCAGCATTTGCGAAAATGGAATTTCAAAAGGAGTTTCCTTTTTTCTGGAGTAATGAAAATATTTTTTACCTACAGCCAGAAAATGCTAAAATACTAGAGGAACTGGGACAAAAGATCATTTACGAATACGAAAATAATCATCTTTTCTCCGAAAATATCATCCGGGACTATTTGCATATTTTGCTGATCGAGATCAAGCGAATCATTCACCGCGTGGACGTGATCGTCGATAATTCCGCAGAATATATGCTGCTCCAGCAATTTTTTCTGCTGGTCAATAATCGGTATCCTTTAGTAAGGACCGTTGAATACGTTGCCGGGTGCCTCAGCGTGACACCGGCCCGTCTCTGGCTGGCCGTCAAGAGACTAACGGGACAGACGCCCTCGGAAATCATCAATAAAAGGATCCTGGTAGAAGCGCAAAGTCTTCTCCGCCAGTCCGGTCTGACGGTATCCGAGATTGCTACCCTGTTGAATTTTAAGGAGAAATCGCATTTTACCCGGTTCTTTAAGAATATAACGGGTATGTCCCCAATCGAATATGTCCGGCGATCGAGGCTTCAGAAATAGGTATCAAATCCGGGGTTTAAGGTAACCAACAACCTGCAGCATTCGGGTAATTTCGACACTTGCCAAGCATAGATACATTCAAAAGCAAATACTTCAATTTATGGAAAATTTAGTTGTCAGTACTTTTCAGGATGCGGTGAATGCATCTGAAGGTCTTAAAAAATTGCAGGAATTGGACCAGATCGGCGATATCATTATCTATAATGCCGTCATGATCCGGAAAACAGCGGAGAACCAATTCGATCTTTTGTACCAGGACGGTGCGGACCTTGAAGGCAGGCCTGCCATCGGCGCACTGGGGGGAGCGGCCATCGGCGCCATCGGCGGACCGATTGGAATGGCCATTGGCATGCTTACCGGAACGATCATCGGCTCAGCTGACGAGGATGATGCGGAAGCATTTTCAGATGCTTTTCTGGCAAAGGTGAACGGTAATCTTACCATTAGTGCGTTTGCCATCCTACTGGATGTGGAGGAGGACAACGAACAAACCGTCAATAGCTATATGGAAGCCTGTCATGGCGTGACGGTCCATAGCGATATCGCCGATCAATACGATCGGTTCGATAATGAGCAATGGAAGGAATTGAATGAAGAGATCGATGAAGAAGAGAAAGCCCTGAAGGTGGCCCTGGACAAGGACAAGGAGGCGCTGCAGGCTAAAATCAAGAAGCTCAAAGCAGAACGGGACGAAAAGATCGGGAAAATCAAGGCCAGGGCGGTAGCCAGAAAACGATATATCGGGGAAAAGATCAAGGCCCTGGACGGAAAGTTGAAAGCGGCCGGCGAAAAACAGCATGAAAAGATCAAAGCTCAAAGGGATAAGATTCATGCAAAGCTGAATGCGTTCGATAAGAAAACTGAATGGGCATTTTCGGCGACTTATTAAAAACACTTTTCAATGGCCACCTTTTCGACGATGCCTTTTGTCCAAAGATTGTGTTACAGCCTTGTCAGCGGGGCGTTGATATTGATCACGCTATATCTGGGGCAGCATATCATCATTCCCATCGCTTTTGCCTGCCTTTTCTCCATTATACTGATTGCGCCATGCGATCGTATGGAGAAGGCGGGTATCAACAGGGGGCTGTCCGCAACGATAGCATTGGTAGTTTCTATCCTTCTGGCGGCCATCATTTTTTACCTGGTGTCCAGGCAACTCCTGGGTTTCCGGGCGGCATTACCGGTATTTTCAGCACACCTGAAAACGCTGATCGCTCAGTTTGATGGATGGATTCAAAACAGGATGCATATTAACGACTTCAGCCTTACGCAATACCTTGATCAATTGGTATCGAAAAATGCCTCCAATGCTACGGCGCTGCTGGGATCTACCGTCAGCAACTTGTCGGGCGCTCTCGTCACGCTGGCGATGATACCTGTCTATACATTCCTGTTATTACTTTACCGGGACCTGATCGTACATTTTGTCGTCAGCAGCTTCGATGAAAAACATTCCGGGAATGTCCGACAGGTTTTGGAAAAGACAAAAAAAGTGATCAATCAATATATCCTGGGGCTTTTTCTCGAAATGGCCATCGTGTGTGTGTTGTACTGTACAGGCTTTTTTATCCTGGGCGTGCAATTCGCGCTGCTCCTGGGAGTATTGTCGGCATTGCTCAATATCATTCCCTATCTGGGGTTTTTTACGGCATTTATTATGACGGTATTGATCACTTTATCTACCAACTCGCCGGCGACCGCGCTCGGCGCGGCCATCGTGCTGATCACCGTGCATATTCTAGATGGAAATGTGCTGATGCCAAAGATTGTCGGTTCAAAAATAAAGATCAATGCCCTCTTTACGATCATGTCGGTCATTGTAGGCGATGCGGTCTGGGGTATTCCCGGGATGTTCCTGGCGCTGCCCGTTGTCGCCATATTGAAAATATTGTTTGACAGCACCGGGCATCTTCCGCCCTGGGGGCTTTTGGTAGGAGACGAAATAATTTCATCACATAAAAAACAAAAAACATGAACAAACAAGCATTACATGGTGCCTGGGAACAAATCAAGGGCTCCTTGAAAGAAAAGTATGCCAAGCTCACGGACGATGATTTGAAGCTGGCGGAAGGCAAGGAAGAGGAAATGTATGGAAAGGTGCAAAAAAAATTAGGCATTACCCGGGAAATGCTGGACAAGGTCATTCATGAACATCATGAAATCGTCACAGAGAAGGCAAAAAAAGCAACCCATAAAAAATAATTTACTTTTTAAATTAAACATATGAGTACAGTTTTTGAAACAGTTGGCAACAGTATTAAGAATTGGTGGTGGTTCCTCGTCAAAGGGTTATTGCTGATCGCAGCAGGTATCGCCATCTTTGCCCGGCCTGTCGCCGGATATACCGGCCTGAGCATCCTGTTTACTGTAGTGATTATCACTTCAGGGATCGCACAGATTATATTTGCGACTTCAAATAAAGCCATTCTCAAAGGATGGGGATGGACGCTCGTGTCGGGCATCCTCGACCTTGCTATCGGGATATACCTGGCCATGTATCCCCTTGTAACGATGGCTACGCTACCGTTCTTCGTCGGGTTTTGGCTGATATTCAAATCGTTTTACCTGATGGGCGCTTCCTTTGACCTGAGTGACCTGGGTTTATCGGGTTGGGGCTGGATGCTTTTCGGCGGATTCCTGGTGCTTCTTGCCGGGTTTTACATCATCTATTACCCTGTGGCCGGCGCTCTCTACATTGTTGCTGTTTCCGGCACTGCCTTTATCCTGGCCGGCATCTTATACAGTATCCTTTCCTTTAAATTGAAAGACATAAAGGGTGCTGCCAAATCGTTGCTGGGCAAATAGCCTGCGTCATTGTTGAGAAATTCCAGAAGATACAAATCTATTTGGGTTGACCTTTTCAGGTTGACCCTTTTTTATGTCTGAAGAATCCGAAAGCCAAATTTTTCGCTGAGCCTGGCATTGGCGTCGCTTGTCAGCGGGCGGCCATGGCCGAAAACGGCTTTGTCGAAGTCGAAAGCAGCGGGTCAACCGGGAAAGCGATTGAGACTTTGTCGCAACCACACCCTAACAAGGCCGTATTCTACCCTTTTACTGAAGCGAAGGGTTTTTATCTTTGTAGTCAACCTAAAAACAATTAAATGAGAAAACTAATCTACGCAATCAACCTTACCATTGACGGCTGCTGCGACCATACCAAAATGATCCCTGAGGCAGAAATGTTTGAATTCCATACGAACCTTGTGCGAAATGCTGACCTGTTCGTCTACGGGCGCAAAACTTATCAATTGATGGTTCCTTATTGGCCCGACATCGCAAAGAACCCATCCGGTGAGACAAAAGCAGATGTCGAATTTGCTCAGGCGTTTGACTCCAATAAAATTATTGTTTTTTCAAAAACGCTGGACAAAGCTGAAGGGAAAAACACGGAAATTGTTCGTACGAGCCTTAAAGACGAAATACTAAAATTGAAACAGGAACAAGGTAAATATATACTAACCGGCGGTGCAGATATTCCCTCACAACTTATAGAGCTTGGTCTGGTGGATGAATATCATATTGTCGTTCATCCGGTAATTGCGGGAGAAGGGAAACGGTTGATGGAAGGCATTAGCCTGCAGGAGAAATTAAAATTAAAATTGGTTGAGTCAAAGACTTTTAAGTCTGGAAGTGTTGCGCTTCATTATTTGAAGCAGTGAGACTAGTTCATTAGTTCTGCGAGTTTGCTTTCCAGAACTTTACCCCGAAGGTTTTTAGCAATGATCCTTCCGTTCTTATCCAGCAGGAAACTATTCGGGATAGCGGTTACGGTATACAACGCCGCCGTAGGGCCTCCATATCCATTCAGATCGCAGACATTTCCCCAGGTATACCCATCATGGCGAATTGCGTTCTTCCACTGTGTGGTATTTTTATCAATGGAGACACTTAATATCGTAAATCCTTTATCCTTATATTCATTGTATAACCTGACTAACGTAGGGCTTTCTTCCCGGCAGGGAGGGCACCATGAAGCCCAGAACTCAACAAATGTGTATTTGCCGCGATAGGCCTTAAGATCGACTTTCTCACCTGCCGTATCGGTTGAAACAAACCCCGGCGCTATAGCACCGATTGCAATCCGTTTGGTGGCATTGACTTTATTCACCAGTTGCCGGGTAAGATCATAATTCGGATAATTTTTCTGAAAAAAGGAAACCATTTGATCCATTAGTGCAGTGTCGGCTTCTGAGTTCCAGCGTATACTATGATGTATTGCCGCAAGCGAATTAATAAAAAAGGGCTGTTCCACCCATTGTGCCAATTCTGCTTTATAATTTTCAGATGCTTTTTCATGCTCCATATTCCAGTATTCGATTCTTTCTTTGTCACCGCTTTTAACCGCAACTGCTGAGGAATCATAGGTCCGTTTTAGATACTTATTGAATACCTTTTTCCTGTTCGCTTCATAATCAATAAGATATTGTGTTTCCTTTGAGCCCGTAACCTGAATAAGGCCATTGCTGATTGTAAGGTTGATTTTGTCACCAGGTTTAGCCAATACTTGAACAAAACTTGAATTATCTACCGCCAGATCATAAATTTCGGGTTCTTTTAAACTAATGGTCAGGCTAAATTTACCATCCTGGCCGATCTGTACTTCCTGCACAACTTTGTCATTGCGGGTTTCATAATTGATCAGCGTGAGTTGGATGGATTTGCCGGAAAAATTTTCTGGAAATGACCCAGTAACGATTGCCTGTTGCGCAGATACACCCATGGATACCCATAGCAAAATAATGAGCATGCTCATTGTAACAGTACTATTTATTTTTGCCTTTGGAGAAGGATAAGTTGTCATGATAATATTTTTACAAATGAATTCAAGCGTTCTATTTTATAAAAGTAAAGAATTTTCAGGCTCTTTTCCAAGATAGGCAGGTAACCGCTGGTTGGGCATTAGCGCCAGACAATACCGCGCTCGCATACCGTTCATCAAGTTCGGGGACGGAAATGCCGCCTCTCTGGCGGTCTTTGTGAAAAACGGGCTATTTTCGGGTATTATAAAATAGTCTTATAAGTGAATAGCTATCTATCCCCCCGTTCGCTGTTGTTCTGTATAGTGGTTATTCTCGTCCAGAGCTGCCGAAACAATGAGCAGGGGGGGAACCAGGCGGTTGCCCCTGTAGCCGAAGCCTACCCGGTCTTCAAGGCGGAGACCTTTACTACTATCCTGCAATCGGAATATCCCGCCATGCTGCAAGGGCAGCAGAACATCGAGATCCGGCCGAAGATAGACGGGTATATCGAGCACATTTATATCGATGAAGGCGCCACCGTCAAAAAAGGCCAGCTCCTGTTCAAGATCAGCGCTCCGCAATACGAGCAGGACGTCAAGAATGCCCTCGCCGCCATCAACACCGCGGAAGCCGATGTCAATACGGCGGAATTGCAGGTGGAAAAGACAAAGCCGTTGGTTGCCCGTCATATCATCAGCGAATACGAATTGAAGTCGGCCGAGAACGCCCTCAAAGTAAAACAAGCCGTCCTCCTTCAGGCAAAGACTACGCTCGCCAATGCCCAAACCAACCTGGCCTATGGAACGATCAGCAGTCCGGTAGACGGAGTAGCAGGCACGCTGCCTTATAAACTGGGCAGCCTCGTCAGCAGCACCAACACCTCCCCGTTGACCATGATCTCGAACATCTCCAAAGTCTACGCCTATTTTTCCATGAACGAAAAACAATTGCTGGACTTTTCGCGCCAGTACAAGGGCAGCACGCTGAGTGAGAAGCTGAAACAGCTTCCCCCGGTCGATCTTATCCTCTCCGACGGGACGAAATATCCGGAAAAGGGTAGGATCGAAACGATCAGCGGCATGATCAATTCGGCGACCGGTGCGGCCACTTTCCGGGCGACATTCCCCAATCCCGTCGGGCTGATCCGTAGCGGCGGCAGCGCCCTGGTGGCTATGCCCGTGACCGTGGATAATGCCCTTCTCATTCCGCAGCAATCGACATACGAACTTCAGGGAAAACGTTTCGTCTACCGGGTGGACAGCTCAAAAGTGAAAAGCGTGGAGATCGGCACCATGACCAGCGCGGCGGGACAGTATTTTGTAGTGACCAGCGGTTTGAACCCGGGAGACACGATCGTCTTCGAGACGGCAACGCCCATTACCGATGGCACGCCCAT
>Ga0302325_10011491_pt1 | contig 19063 bp, 12 predicted proteins | sample Palsa_T0_2_FD_201948 | JGI IMG/M metagenome (GOLD analysis project Ga0302325, IMG submission 201948) | Peat permafrost microbial communities from Stordalen Mire near Abisko, Sweden - Palsa_T0_2 | ecosystem: Environmental > Terrestrial > Soil > Palsa > Peat permafrost | place: Sweden: Abisko...
CGTGCCGATGCCGCACGTGCCGGTCGATGAAACATCACCACCATATTCCGCGGGCCGCACCGTGGACATCGCAAAGGCTTTCGGGCCGCGACAACGGAAACGCCCGACCGCGCGTGCACACTCGCCTCTCTAAATCCAATTCCCGGCGATAGATGCACTCCCGTCTAGACCGCCTCTCGGCGGTCCCTCCGAAATTCGATCAGGTACTTTGATTAGGCGGTCGCGATTGCGCCGATGTCGCCATTCGGTCGAGATTGACTCTCTAGCGCCCTATACAGCGCCGGGGATCGCCCTTGCGCGGGCTGGCTTTGCTAGTTCCGGGCCGCCGGAGCCGGTGCAATCTCACAAGCCATGCGCTGGATGCGTGGCCGTTATTCCGGCGGCAGCATTCTGAGGAACTGGCCGCAGGGGGGACCGGGTTCTCCTGCACACGTGAATGAGGAGACGGAAGTCAATCATGTCTGATTTTCGAAACCCCAACGACCCACTGTGGCGGGATACGAGTTACGATTCCGGCACGCCAAGTTACGGCTCCGCCGGGGCGTGGATTGCTGGTGCCGCGGTCGTGGTTGTTGTGTTGTTGATCGCGTTTAGCGTCAGGCACGAGCCGAACCAGATCGCATCCAATGACATCGCACCCCCGGCGGCAACACGAATGGCACCGCCTCCCGCAACAGTTCCACACCCGGCGAATCCGGCGCTTGGTCCGGGGCTAGTTCCTACTCCCGCCCCGCAAGGAACCAATAATCCGCAATAACGCGACTTTCGGAACTCGTTAGAAAAGGCTCCGGCTCAACCGGAGCCTTTTTGTAATGTGTAATGTATTGTGTCATCTCACTTTCGCGCGCGCATCCGACGCCTGATTCGGTTGTTTTGACAAAGATCTGCCGTGTCACTCGCCCGATCCGTCCGACCCAGCCGTTACCAAGCGGGTCATCACCATCATGCTGGCTGAGGAATATTGAGACGCGCGACGTGGCACCGTTTTGTGCTAAGCACGGTGCAGGTCGATTGCAAAACTGGCCGCACCGCCCATCCCCACTTGCAAGGGAAGCGCCCTTGAATCCGTGACGTACCCATCGCCTGCGGGCACGAAAGCAGTTCGAGATTCTGACCGAGCAGACCAAGGAACTGGCACTTGGTCAGAAGGTCACGCTCGCGACCACGGAGCCCCTCAAGACCGGCGTTACCAAGGCATTTAGCCACGCCGCGTGAGGTTTTTGTCTATGTTGGTCGAAGCCCCGGGTTCTCATCCGGGCTTCGGCATCCACTTCGAATTGAGCCGTCCGCTCCATGCCGAGGAACATCGTCGTAACCATATTGCGTAAGGTTGACGACCAAATTGGTTTTGATTTCGAGGCACAAAGGATTGCTACTTTCGCGGCCTCGCATAGTGTTCGTGATCAAAGCGCGGAGATTGAACGCGCGTCGGCAGAAGAACCGATACAAGCGGTGTGGAGTGCCAGATCCTGTCTCGGCGCTCACCCATTCGGGCATCATCGCCGACACGAGGCATTCATGAATTCAGATCAACGCCGACAAAGTGCGGAAAAAACCTTCAAGCATGAAGTTCGCGGACGTAATGCCCGGAAGGCGATGACCGAATATGAAACTCGCACTCAGGCCGTTCGCGAAAACATGGCGCGTTTAAAAGCTCTTCGATTAGCTAAGGAGGCGCAAGGGCTGACCGAGGAGTCGGCCAAGCCCCCGGTGAAGACAGGGCGTATTGAAACACGTCGCACCAAATAGCGCGTCAGAAAGCATGACCCACGTAAAAAGCTGCCTGATGCCCCGAAGTCGTATCCCTTGTTCATCTAGCGAGTGACCGCATCTGGCTAGCACCCTCTGGTGGTTCCTGGCACTCTGACCCGGCCCGAACCAACACGGATTTTCTTCGACCGAACGCAGGTGCTTGAAGGCTATGGAGGGGAGCCGTGCCCCGGGCGCGCCCAGGCCGGTAGAGCTCATGGTTCTGAGGCATCCCAAGGCTCGATCCCAACGGCCCCCAGCCGCTCAAAATGATGGTACATTTGTCGGTATTGTGCTTCTTCATACTGACCCAACTCACTGACTTAAACTCGTTTATCGGCCTAATGTGACCGATAGTTCCCCAGCCAACAGCCGGACCTGGTCTTTGACCACGGCGTTAGGCCATCCCGAGATACTTATAGTGTCGGGTGGATTCATCGGCCGGGGTTGGACGCGCATCAAAATCAAAGCCGCAAATGCCCGAAAATCGGCGACGTCATTTTAGTTGCGAATGCCGGAAAGACTTTGGACGCAACATCGTGCCGTCCGCGCCGACGGCAAGTGGCTTTCGACTTCGCACACGGTGAGATGAATTTCGGCCTTGAGAGCGCGGGGCGAAGGCGCGCGGCGATCACTGCCCGGCGGGCTTATTCGAGAATAGGTCGAACAGCGACTGCTTCGGGTACGGATAGCCAGACGAATCAGTATCTGAAGCGGGAGCAGCAGCGACAGCGGCAGGCGCGGGCCCGGCAGGCGCGCCGTTCGCCGGCTGCTGACCAGAAGGCGGCGAGTAAGGCTGATTTGCGGGAGTGTAGGTGCCGGGTGGATGCGGCACAGACGGCTGGGCCGACTCCGTGGAGCCTCGGAAAGCATCGAGGAGGGATTGCTTTGGATACGGATAGGCGTTGGCCGCCAGGTCGGCGTCGGACGGCGCAGCGGCAGCGACCGGCGTCGCACTGGCAGCGTAGCGCGGTGCATTGTAGGCGGGCTGACCCGGGGGCGGAGGATAAACCGGTTGCCCGGTGGCGGCCGCAGAAGCAGTCTGTGGTGGCGGCGCACTCGCTGCCACGCCGGGATTGGACCAGGAGGAACATCCGGCCAATGCCGGGAAGACCGCGAGAGAACTCATTAACAGAGCAACGCGCGTCTGCCGCCCCCGACGGGCGGCCCGCCCGCGACCTATGGCGCGAATGCACAACCCCTGCGTCCCCATGGCGCGGTTATAGCAGTTGCAACGCGTCGATCTCAAGGCGCCCGCGCGATCGAGTTAGCGGCGCGTAGGGCATAACCCGCTGTGCTTCAATGGGAATACCAACTTGCGGCAAAGCGGCGGTTCGCAAAGTCTGCCGTCTGGTATAATGACGAGTATCCGTCGCCCCAATGAACAGGACTTGAGCCGCAATGAGCGTCATCGGCAGCAGTGAGCTCCCGATCCTGGCCGAGCCGCGCCGGCCGGAAGGCCGCAAAAGTCTGCGACAATCGCTGCGCGCCATGCGCGAGAATGCGCTGACCGCGCACGACCCGAAGAATTTCAGCGCGGATATCATTGCGGAGCGCATTTTGTGGCGCCGCATGTTCATCATCAACGAACCGGGAGCCATTCGCCACGTCGTCCTGGACAATGCCGCGAACTACACCAAGTCCGAGGTCGGCCGCCGCCTGCTGGAGCCGGGCCTCGGCCGCGGCCTTCTGACCAGCGAGGGAGAAACATGGCGCCGCCATCGCCGCATCATGGCGCCCGCATTCGACCTCCGCAGCGTCGCCGGCTATGCGCCGATCATGACCGATGTCACGCAGGAATTGCTGGCGAAATGGGATGAGCTGCCGGAGCCGCGTGAAGTGGACGTGGCGGCGTCGATGATGCATGCGACGTTGCATATCATCTCGCGTGCGATGTTTTCTTCCGACTCCGACGAGATCGTCGATATCGTCGAGACCGGCGTCAACCAGTATCAGACGCTGGTGCGGCCGAGCCTCCTCGACCTGCTGCATTTTCCGCTTTGGCTCGCGCGCCTGATTGCGCCTCTTCCCACCAAAGGAATTTTCGACGAGTTCGACAAAAAGGTCGATCAGCTGTTGACCGAGCGCGGCCGCAAACCGGACACCGAGCCGAAAGACTTGCTGGCCCGCCTGATCGCCGCGCGCGACACCGAGACCGGCGGCGGCATGACGCCGACAGAAGTCCGCGATCAGGTGGTCACCATTTTCATGGCCGGGCACGAAACCACGTCGCAAGCGCTGTCATGGACCTGGTATCTGCTGTCGCAGCATCCGGAGGCGGAAGCCAGGCTTCACGACGAGCTGACGACCGTGCTGGAAGGACGCACTCCCCGTTACGAAGATATCGGCGACCTTCGCTACACGCGTATGGTGATCGAGGAATCGATGCGGCTCTTTCCACCGGCGCACACTTTCGGGCGCCAGCCCATCGCCGCCGACGAAGTGCTTGGCCATCGCATCCCGGCCGGCGCCGAAGTGCTGATCATGCCCTGGCTGCTGCACCGCAAACCGTCGCTTTGGGAGAAACCGGACCGCTTCGACCCGGAGCGGTTTGCGCCCGAGCGCGCCGCCGCGCGGCCGCGCTTTGCCTATATTCCCTTTGGCGCGGGGCCTCGCATCTGTATCGGCGCGGCATTTGCCATGGCTGAGGCGACGCTGATCCTCGCCACGATCGCCCAGCGTTACCGGCTGCACCTAAAACCCGGCTTTCCCGTCGAGCCGCAGGGCCTGATCACGCTCCGGCCTCGCTACGGACTGCAGATGAGGCTGGAGCGGCGGCCGGACTTAAGAAACGCCCTCTAATAAACGTCGGCCTGATAGCGGCCTTTGGCTTTCAGCTCGGCGACAAATTGCGCCGCCTCGGCCGGCGTGCAGCCGCCGTGCTGGGCGACGATCTCGACGAGCGCGGTCTCGACATCCCTGGCCATGCGCAGCGCATCGCCGCAGACATAAACGTGCGCGCCGTCATTCAGCCACGACCACAGATCCCGGCCGACCTCGCGCATGCGATGCTGCACATAGACTTTCTCGTTGCCGTCGCGCGACCACGCCAACGTCAGCCGCGTCAGGTGCCCGGCGGCGCGCATGGCCACCAGCTCATCTTCGTAGAAAAAATCGTGGCTGCTGCGCTGGTGACCGAAGAACAGCCAGTTGCGCCCCGGCGCGGCGATCGCCTGACGCTCGTGCAGGAACGCGCGAAACGGCGCGACGCCGGTACCCGGCCCGATCATGATGATTGGTTTATTCGGATCGTCCGGCAGCGAGAGATGTTGAGCCTTCTGGACGTAAACCCTGGTCTTGTCGCCCGGCGCAATGCGGCCGCCGACAAAGGTCGAGCAGACGCCAAGCCGCGTGCGTTGATCGATCTCGTAACGCACCGCGTCCACGGTGAGCGAGACGCGGCCGGGAGTGCACCGATGCGACGACGAGATCGAATAGACGCGCGGTTGCAGCGGATCGAGGGCCTCGATGAAGGCCTCCGGATCGGGCCTGATGCCGGAAAATTTGTGCAAAGCCGCGAGCACGTCGAGCGTCGCCGCATCGCCGTCCGGATCCTCGCCCGCGGCGAGCCGTTTCGCCTTCTGCCTGCGCTCGCCACCGGTGAGATAGGATATGAGCTCGAACAGCATATCCGGCGCCGGCGACAGTGAGATGCCGTCTGTCAACACCTCCCGGAGCGTACGCACGCCGATCGTAAAATCCGCCGGCACGTCGAGCGCGGCAAGAACCTCCGTCACCAGATCGTAGTCGTTGGCGGGAAAAACGCCCAGCGAATCGCCGACGTCGTAAACGAGATCGGTGCCGGCGAGATCGAGATCGACGTGCCAGGTCTCCTTGTCCGAGCCCGGCTTGTTGAGGCGGCGCCGCGAAAGGAAGGTGGCATAGACCGGATTGTCGCGGGAGCGGCCGGCCGGTGAAGCAACGACAGACTTCGCTTCGGTCGGAGCCACCGGAGCGCCCGCCGCGGCCGGCGCACCGTCGAGTTCCTGATAGAGCTGTTTGAGCATGCGGGACGTGTCTTTACCGCCCGGCACGCAAAGGTTCAGCCGCTTCTCGGATTTGCCAAACAACGCGTCCGCGTAGTCCTTGCAATTGTAGCCGCACTGGCCGCAATCCTGCTGCGCCATCGCCGCCATCAGCCGGCGCGGCAACGGTCTGCCGTCGGCGAGCTTCATGCGATCGGGCAACGGCATGGCGGGATCGTGCCAGGGGGCCCCATCATCCGCACCGTCGTCGGCGCCGGCCGGCGCCACCGTCGTGACGCCATCCATCAATCCCGCCAGAAGCTTCGCGGCATCGGCAGTCGAGAGCGGTGTAACGCTGTCCTGCAATCCAAAGAGCCCGGAGAAGAGTCCGTTAAGCCAGGTGCGCTGCTCCAGCGTGAATGGAGCCGACTCCGGGATAAATGACGGGATTGGCCGCCGCGGCGTCGCGCTCATTCAGCGGCCTCAAGATCGGTCATCGCCTTCAACGCATCGATCTCGTGCCGGCGCACAAAGGCGAGGAACGTCTCTTCGCTGGACGCACGATGCGCGAGATAGGCCTTCAAAACGCGCTCGACGGTGCGCGGCGCCTCTTCCGCGACGACGTCGCGATAGAGTTCGCGGCCGAGCGCGGCGTTCGGCCCAAAGCCGCCGCCGACCAGAATGTGGTAACCCTCAACGGGATCGTCGTCTTCGTTCGCCTGGACCTTGCAGGCGAGCAGCCCGATCTCCGAAACAAAATGCTGCGCGCAGGAGTGATGGCACCCGGTCAAATGGATGTTGACCGGCGCGTCGAGCGCGACCCGGGTCTCGCACCAGCGCGCAATCTCCTCGGCGTGTCGCTTGGTATCGGAGGCCGCGAACTTGCAGCCGGTATTGCCAGTGCAGGCGACGAGGCCGGAGCGTATGGCGTTGGTGTTGGTGGCGAGACCGAGCGCTTGGATCCGCTCCGCGGCGGCCAGGAGATTTTCAGCCGCCACGCCGGAGATCAAAAGATTCTGCCAGACCGTAAGCCGCAGATCGCCGTCCCCGAGTTCGCGTGCGACGGCGGCCAGGCCGCGCATCTGTGCGCCTGACATCCGCCCGACCGGCACGACGACGCCGATCCAGTTGAGCCCCGCCTGCTTCTGCGCATGAATGCCGATATGCGCCGTGCGATCGAAAGCCGGGCGCGGCGCCATGGCGCTCGGCACAGCGCGATCGAACTTGCGGCCAAGCATTTCTTCGAGCAGGCCGACGAACTTTTCGACACCCATGGCGTCGAGCACGTACTTCAGCCGCGCTTTGGTGCGGTCGGTGCGATCGCCGCGATCGACGAAAATACGCACAACGGCATCCGCAACCTTGCAGGCGTCTTTCGGCTGCACCAGCATTCCGGTGTCGCGGGCGAAATCGCGATGTCCGGTGATGCCGCCGAGACAGAGCTTGAACCAGACGCCGGCTTCAAGGCCAAAGCCTGCATTCACCTGCACGGCCTGGAAGCCGATGTCGTTGGTATCCTCCAATACCGGAATGACGCCAGCGCCGTCGAAGGCGACGTTGAATTTGCGCGGCAGGCCGTAGAGCGAGCGGTCGTTGAGGATGTGGAAGTGCCATTCGCGCGCGTAGGGTCGCGTATCGATGAGTTCTTGCGGATCGATCCCTGCCGTCGGCGTGCCGGTGACGTTGCGGATATTGTCGGCGCCGGAGCCCCGCGAGCACAGCCCCAAATCCTGGATCGCCTCGATCATGGCGACCGTGTTGTGCGCTTCGACCTCGCGGATCTGCAGGTTCGCACGCGTCGTCACATGCGCATAGCCGCCGCCGTAACGCTCGGCGAGGTTGGCAAGACCGGCGAACTGCGCCGCATTTAGAATCCCGTTGGGGATGCGCAACCGGCACATATAGGAGTTCTGGTTCGGCGCGACGTAGAACAGGCCGAAAAAACGCCAGCGGAAATTGTCCGGCGGTTTGGGATATTCGCCTTTGGCCGCGTGCTGCTTCAGCCGCTCGTAGGTATCGAAGGGATGCTGCTCGCGCTTGAACTTTTCCGGATCGGAGAGCTTGCCGCCGGAAGCAAGCACGCGGCTCTGCGCCTTCAGCCCGGCTGCGTCGGGACCCGTGGGCTCGGACGCCGCTACGACACCGCCGGCAGGAGCGGCACCGGCGACGCCTTTCGCCGCCTTGGCGATCTGCACACCCGCGACGAAGCCTTCCAGGTAGCGTTTTTGTTCGGCACTGAAATCGCCGGCCTGTTCGGCCGCGGGTGGCTTGAGATCGGCCTCGTTCATTCGGCCGGCACCCGCGTCGGCGCCGTCAGAGGTGCGGGCGCCGCGGTGCGGGGTTTGTGAGTGATGTAAAGCGCGAGCCCGGTAAACACGAAACCGCCCACCAGATTGCCAAGTGTGACCGGAATCTGATTCCACAGCCACCATTGGGCGACGGTGACCTTGGCGCCCATCACCATGCCGGTCGGAATGATGAACATGTTCACCACGGAGTGCTCGAAACCCTGGGCGAAAAAGAGGAAGATTGGCATATAGGCGCAGGCGATCTTGCCGATCGTCGACGACGTGGTCATGGCCGCGACGATAGCGAGGCAGACCATCCAGTTGCAAAGAACCGCTTTGACGAACACGGTAATGAGGCCGGCGTATCCGAGCGCTTCGTAGCCGATGGTCTTGGCCTCGGCGATGGCGACGATTTTTGCGGCGACACCGGCCGGCGCCGTGGCGCCGAAATTGGTGAGCGCGATCGCCAACAGTCCGCCATAGACGACACTGCCGATCAGATTGCCGAGGAAGACCCAACCCCAGTTGACGAGCATGCTTTTGGAGTCGGTGTCGCGCTCGATCCAGGGCAGCGGCAACAATCCGAAGCTGCCGGTGACCAGATCGAGACCGAGGAGAACAATGAGGATGAGGCCGACGGGGAAGATCAGCGCGCCGACCAGCGGCTGATTGGTCTGCACCGCGCCGGTGATGGCGAGACTTGTGGCCGCGGCGAGGATCGCACCCGCAAGTCCGCCGCGGATGATCAGGTCGATCGGCGGCAGGGCAAGTTTGGTGCGCCCGGCATTAAGCATGGCGGAGGCGACATCCGCCGGCTTCACATAGTCCATGTCCCGGTTCCCTTTGGCTTACGGGCCGCCGAGACGCCTTCACGAAGCCATCGGTAGGCCACGGCTTCCCCTCTTGCTGCACAGCAGCAAACGATGTGCCAGCCAATTTCTTATTGATTTAATTTGGTTTTTTATTCAGGCGCCAGTTTGCTGCCGCGCATTGGGGCACGCACGGTTTAAATGTTGGGCATGCCGATATGGAGGAACTACGCCTCTTCGGCTCACTCACGAATCACGCGAATCGATCGAACACGCGTTGCTGTCTCCATCCAAGGAACGGGCCTCGATCAGATTTGAAGGCTGCCCTCTCCCGGAACGTTCCCGGTACGTGGGGGTTATGATTCAGCAACTGAAATTCGGAGCGCCAAGATGCTGAGCCTCGTCGTCACCCTGCTGATCATCGCCCTGATTGCAGCCGTGCTTGGTTTTGGCGGGATCGCGGGAGCAGCGGTGGGCATTGCGAAAATCGTGTTTTTCGTTGCGCTCCTGCTTTTCCTCGTCTCGCTGGTCGCGGGCGGCATGCGCGGCGGTTTCGGCCGGCGCTTGTAGTCGCCAAGTCTTACTCTTCTAATAGTCGCCAAGTCTTGTGCTTCTAAGGATGCGCTGCCGGGTTCTCCGGCAGCGTTGCGTTATCTGACGCGGTCAAAGCGACTCCGGCCTCAAGCGTCCGTGCGATACGAAATCCAAGATCGTTGATTCGCGTCCCGATCGATATCCGGTCGCGATCGGCGGAACGAAGGTGAATGGCGTAGCTATCCCAGCCGCCGCCGCGCACCGCGCGCCGGCCTTGTTTGCAGTTATCGTTCCACGCGGAGCCATCCGTCGGACTGCCTTCATAATTGTCGTGGTAGCAATCTTCGACCCATTCCCAGACGTTTCCGAGCATGTCGTAAAGGCCGAAGGCGTTGGGCTTGAACGACCCGACCGGCGACGTTTGTTTGTTATCCCATTTGGTGCCGCAGCCGATGCAAACGGCGTTGCCGACGCCGATATCGTCGCCCCAAAAATAAGCCGACGTCGTCCCGGCTCTCTCGGCATACTCCCATTCGGCCTCGGTCAGCAGCCGATAATTTTTGCCGGTCATGAGCGAAAGCCACGCGACATATTGTTGCGCTTCGTTCCAGTTGACGTTGACGGCCGGCATGCTGCCGCGCCCAAATTCGCCGTCGGACAGCTGCGGGCATCCGCCTACCGCGACACACGCGTCCCACTCCGCGAATGTGACGAGGTATTTTGAAATGGCGAAGGCGCCGGCCACTGTTACGGTGTGTTGCGGGCTTTCGTCGGCAGTGTGACCCTTTTCGGCTTCCGGCGAGCCCATAACAAATGTGCCGGGCGGCAGGGCGATCATCTCAGGGCAGTTCTTGTCGCATTCGCGAAAGCTGCTTTGCGGCTTCAGCGCGCGCTCGGCGGTCGCCGTCAACACATGGGGGCGGACGTGGGTGGTCATGTAGGGGCGCATGACCGCGTACCAGTTCCACGTCTGCTTGATGGCGGCTTGATTGATCCAGCCGAGCAACCCGGCGATGATCCCGCACAGGAGCAGACCGGCGAAGGCCCGCAACCGCCGCCTGTTGCGAGCGGCGGATCGCTCTCTTTCGGAGGCGAGTCGTTCGGCTTCGCGGCATGCGGTAAGATAGTCGCGGTCTTTTTGTTCGAACGACGCGGCGAGATCCGGCCTGCCGAGAACCTGCTCCGCAGCTTCCAGACGCCCCGTAGTGTGCGTGAGCCAGACTGCACTTCTGCCGTGTTCGTCCCACTCCTTGGCGGCGCGCATCACCGTGTCCATGACGCTCAGCAGGCCGGCATCTTCGGTCAGCCACCCCTGCAACAGGCTCCATTGCCGAAGCAGCGCTTCATGGGCCGGCTCGATCGTCGTCTCGCGTGTGCCGGCCGCGATGTCCGTTGCGAGCAGTCTTTGCTCAACCAGATGATCGATCAGGGGCCGCGACTCCGCCGGGATCTCGGAGAGGCGGGCGACGCGGCGACGCGGCGCGCCGGTGTCCGGATCGATGCCGGCGAGCCAGGGGATCATTGCCCGCCGCAACAGGACGAGCCGCGCCTGCGTATCCTTCGGCACATTCGGATCGGTGTCGGCGGCTTTCAGAGCGCGCTCCACCGCCGCTTCGATCGAGCCCTTCACGCCGCCCAGCGTATTGTAGTGATCGAGCTTCAGCCGGCCGCCGGCGTGATATTCGTCGTATAGACGCTCAAGCGTGAATGAGAGGAGCGGGAGCGAATCCTTGGCGCCGCCCGCTTCAATGTCACCGAGCAGCGCATCGACGAGCGCATCGTCGATCGTCAGCGCTCGCGTTGTGGCCTCCAGACGTTGCGTTGGGCCCTTGATGACTTCCGCATAAGAACCCTGAGGCATCGGCGGCAGGCTGAAGGGTTCCTGGCGAAGGCCTTCGAACTGCGGCGCGACTTGCAGAGATTCATAATTGTCGGATCGGATCGTGAAAATAACGGCAAGCGACGGTGCGTCCGCGGTGACGAGGTCCCGAAGCAAACCTAGAAATGGCCTGGCATCGGCGTCCCCTTCGGCGAGAAACAATTCCTCAGCCTGATCGACCGAGAGCACAATCGTTGGCGGCTTCGCATTTTCCGACGCATCGACCAGCGTTTCCGTGGCCTTCTCGACCAACTCAGTCAAGACCGGACGTAGTGTCGCGGCCCCGCCGGCGACGGCAGTCCGCAAGTCGGCACGCGAGATAGCGACCTTCGCGGTTTCACAGGCGCCTTCAAGCGCGCGCAACAACCCGGTTTCACCGTAGAGCGCGGCCTGCTGAGGCCGAACGATCGCCAGGATCAGGAATGCGCGATCCTGGCGCTTGAGCCGCGGCAACAGACCTGCGCGCAGGAACGACGACTTGCCGGCGCCCGACGCCCCCAAAATCACCAGCATCCGCGGCGCGCGGGCGTCGCGCAAACCGCGCAGCTGGTCCAACCCCTTTATGATTTGCGCTTCGCGCCCGAAGAAGATTCCCGCATCCTCCGCCTCAAGCGGCCGCAATCCTCGGTAAGGGGACCGATTGGAGTCGTTGTCGGGCGGCCAGGCAAAAAAGCGCGCATCGAGGCCGGCCTGTTGGAGGCTCGCGCGCACGCGGTCGAGGCCGTACGTGGCGAAGGCAACCTTCGCCGTTTCCTGGTGGGGCGGTAGTGTGACGTTGACCTGATAGTCCCGCGCGCCGGCCGTGAGATCGGCGAGCTGCCACTCCGCCGTCAACTCGGTCGGCAGGTCAGCAAGCGGCGTCGGCTCGACGATGACGCCGAGAATGCGCTTGTTGAGACTCTTGGCGAGCAGAAATTCCGCCAGACACCATTTCGACGCCGCCCAAGCGGGCGAAATAAGAATAACCACCAGCTGGCAGCGCTCGGCGGCCGCTTTGAGCGCCGCTTGCCACCGCTCTCCGGCCTTCAATCCTCGATCGGGATCCAGATCGAGAAAAAACTCGTTCCAGCCCTCCGCCACAAGCCAGTCGCGTAGCGCGACCGCGGGCGCATTTTCGGTACTCGAATGACTCAAAAAAATGCGGGACACGGCCGAGCTGTCGAAAAGCAGCGCCACCACACCGGCTTTCGCCCGACCCGGCGATCCGGCATCGGTTGCGGCCCGCAGTGGCAGGACTTCACCGTCGCAGGGTACAGGATCGCACTAGGGCGTCAACGTGTTGACGTACCTCAATCTTCTTGCTGACGATGAACGTCGTGCACGAGGAACCCCGGACCCTTGCGGCGGCATGGCCATCCATTCCTGGTGCTTGAGCGTCCGTGCACCCTGACGCAGACATCGCGTATCGCTATCAGTTGCCGTCGCTCGGACCCGACGCCGTCTCATTCGACAGCAGCGCTTTCGCGACCGCCGACCAGGCGAGGTTTTTCAGCTCCACCAATGGCGGATTGCTGAGCTCAGCGACCGTCGCAGAGCGCTCGGCGCAGCCTTCCACCAGAACCGAAATCTTGATCTCGCCGTCGGTATAATAGCGATCGCCCCCGCCGTTGCGTCGATCGAGCGTTGGCCCGATGCCGCTGACCTCATAGAGTTTTTTGACAACTTTCGCCGCCGTGAGATCGGCGGTGAGCTGCTCCCGTTCGGAGTCGATATCCGGTCCAATGTGATGGGTGATCCGCGCATCATCGCGGCTCAATCCGACGCCGCGATCGTAGGTCACCGCGCCCAGCCAAACCGCCCGCCCCTCTTCACCGCGGTCGAGAACCTTCCAGAACCGGACATGGTGCCGCCGGTCGGCGCTCTTGCCGATCGGCTTTTCGAACGCAAGATCTTCGCGCTGGCCCTGATAATATAAATGGCTTACGGGCGCGCCACGATACGGCCGATCCAGCAAGACGCTGCCGACAATCGCGATGCTCGAGCGCAACGTGAGCGGATCGGCCGGATACCACTGCGCGGCATTCATGGCGCAAAGCACGTCGTCGTTCGACCCGACGGCGCCGACATTGATCGGATCGCCAGGAATGTCGGCACCGGTGCGCGTGATCATGATCAGGCCGGCCAGGCCTTTTTGGTGCTCGTAATGCTTCCATGTCAGCGGAAGGAGGAAATAGGCCAAAAGACCGTACAGTCCGACGACACCGGTCAGGACGGCAAACACAAACCTGGAATCACGGCCCGCGGCCTGAAGCATCGCAAACGATCCTCAAGCCCATTTGACCGGCCACGGCGGTTCTTTCAACCGGACAAGATGCCCTTTGGATCGTTCTCCCCGGTAAGCGGTTGAAATTCCGCTTGCCGTTCACCGCGCTAGCGGCCGTCCGCACTTTGCGAAGTGTCAAGCCCGACGGCCGGCGGACTGCTCGACGCGCTTTTAGGCTGGAAGTACGCTACCGGGTCACCCGCCGCCGTCGATTTTGCCGGCGCCCGTTCGACTGTAGGGCGATCGCAACATCACACTGCGAAAGGAACCGACATGCAGTACCTCCTGCTCATCTATGAAAACGAAGCCAACCGTAAGAACATCGATCGCTCCAAGATGATGGAAGAATACGGCAAATTCACCAAGTCGATCGTCGCCAGCGGCAACTTCAAGGGTGGCGACGCCCTGCAGCCGACCTCGACTGCGACCACCGTGCGGGTCAAGGACGGCAAACCCGTGACCACCCACGGGCCGTTCGCCGAGACCCGCGAAGCGCTGATCGGCTATTATCTGATCGACGCCAAGGATCTCGACCAGGCCGTGGAAATTGCGGGGCGCGTTCCGTCCGTGCAAGTAGGTGCCATCGAGGTGCGTCCGATCATGGTGTACAACTAACGCGACAGCGACACGCCGGGCGGCGCTCGTTTCGAACGCGCCCGGCGAATGTAGCGGTAAAGCGTAAGCGGATCATCGCGGGTCATGGCGGATCAAGTCGGACTTCTGTTCCGCAACGAAAGTGGCCGCGTGCTGGCCACGCTGATCCGGCTGCTCGGCGACTTCGAGCTCGCCGAGGATGCCATGCAGGATGCCTTCGCAGCAGCAATTCATCAGTGGCCAAGCGAAGGCATCCCGGCAAACCCCCGCGCCTGGCTGGTCAATGTCGGGCGTCATAAGGCGATCGACCGCCTGCGGCGTCACATGCGGTTTCTGGCCAAGCGCCGGCAGATCGAAGCCGCCCTCGTGTCCGATCATCGGATCGGACAATGGATACCCGAGGATTCCCCTGAAGGCGGCGAGCTGGAAGACGACGTCCTGCGCTTGATCTTCACCTGCTGCCATCCGGCCCTGCCGGAGGAAGCCCGCATTGCCTTGACGCTGCGGACCATCTGCGGCCTGACGACCACGGAAATCGCCAAGGCATTCCTGGTCTCGGAAAAAACCATGGCGCAGCGTCTGGTGCGCGCCAAAAGCAAAATCCGCGACGCCGGCATCCCCTATCAGGTGCCGTCGCTTGAGCTGATTGCGGATCGGATCGACGGCGTGCTGGCCGTGATCTATCTGATTTTTACGGAGGGTTACGCCGCAACATCCGGGCCGAACCTGATCCGCGGCGAGCTTTGCCGGGAGGCGATCCGGCTCAGCCGCCTGCTGGTCGAGGTCATGCCCGATCGCGCGGAGGCCAATGCCCTGTTGGCGCTGATGCTCCTTCACGATGCACGGCGCGAAGCACGCACCACTCCCGATGGCGACGCCATCGTGCTCGAGTCGCAGGATCGCTCGCGCTGGGACAAGGCGCAGATCGCCGAGGGACTGAGCAGGGTCGAAACCTCGCTGCAGGCCATGGTGCGGCCGAGCACTTACGCCGTGCAGGCCGCAATCGCGGCGCTCCACATGCAGGCGCCGCGCTATGAAGACACCGACTGGCCGCAGATCGCCGGCCTGTACGAGGTGCTGATGCGTATCCACCCCTCGCCCGTGATCGAGCTCAACCACGCGGTCGCGGTGTCGATGGTCGATGGACCCGAACGTGCCCTGCGGCTCGTTGACTCGATCGGCAAACGCGGCGAGCTCAACGGCTACCACATGCTGCCCGCCGTGCGCGGTGATCTCTTGCGGCGCATGGGGCGGCAGGACGAAGCCGCGGCAGCTTACCGGCACGCCCTGCAAAACGTCGACCTCGAGCCCGAGCGGCGCTTCCTTGCTGCCCGGCTTGAGGAGTTGAGCTGATCGCCAACACCACCTGCCGCCGCTTAGTGAAAGTGCCACCAGGCCGACGTCACGGCCCATTTGACCGTCTCGTTAGCCGGTTCGTTCTGCCAAGATACAACCAAGAATTGCGCGGTAAAAAACTACATCCACCGCAGTCAATTAGCATAATCTCTCATTAATTCAGTCAAACCGAAAAAGTACTGGGTGACGAGAGTTTGATTTAACGCCGTCACGACGACCCCTAACAACCGATCGATTTCTTATTCGTCAGACATCAACAGCGCCTGTTCCTCTTCAGTGATGGTCGCGATCTTGTTGTACGGAATACTCGAAGGAAGATTGGGCGGGTTATAGGCCGCCACAGGTACAACGGTTCGTTCGTCGCGCTTGGCCAGCACGCTCCAGTGAATGCGCTCGTTGATATGCTCCTCCTGCGGCTCCGTGCTATTGGATACATAACCGTGATGAATTGCATCCGGTGACAGGATCACGCGGTAGTGCGGAAATTTCTCGTCGATCCACCAGCCCTTGGCAGAGTCGACGACTTCCCCGCTTATAATCGGCCTTGTGTTCGCCTTGATCGCAGCAAAGTCGAACTCCAATCCGGTCAGCTTCTGCACACGCGCGATCATCCAGATAAGGGCTTGGTCGGACAGGCCACTTTCGACATAACCGCCGCCCACATTGCAATGAGCTCCCGCAAACCAGGTTTGCTCGACCTGCCCCTTCGGCTGGCGTCCCTTCGCGATCGTCCAGAACGTCGGCACAAACGGGCGACGGTGCTCGTCAACGGCCACCGCGTGCAGACCAACGGCGACGTGCTCTCCGAACTTTGTATCGTGAAACCCGAGCGTGACGAGAGTGAAGTATCTTGCCAATGCCGCAAGTCCGATTCCCGCTGGCACGCCATATGAGCCCACTGTGTCCCAGACCGCGACGCACTTCACCAACCGATTGTCGCGAAATGCATCTCGTGCGGCCAATGCGTTATAAGCTGCGATCGAATTTCGATCGCCAAGGCCGGGCGATTGCTGCCGGTTTCTGACTGCCGGACTGATGCGATAATATTGCCACGCGATTTCGAACACATCGGAGCTATTGCTACGCTGGATTCCGGAAGCACCAATGAGGCCCGCAAGAGCGCGCGCCGCATAAGCTCCGCGCGAAAACCCAAATATGTAGATTTCATCCCCCGGCTCGTAGTCATGGACCAAAAAGCCGTAGGTCTGCCGCACGATTTTCTTTAAGCCAAGACCGATTGCCCCGCCGAGAAGCTTCTCAACCACGCCACCGTCCGTTCCAACGCCGTCATGATAGTGCACGTCCTGCTCAATACCGTCCGACGCTCGTGCCTTGATGAACTTGCCGGCGACGACCTTCTTGCCGCAATCGAGTTTAGCTACGTTGGTATCGACGCCGACGCCCTCTTTATTCCAAGTGCCATCGATGAGAACAATGATCCGCTTCATGCCATCCTCCGGCAATTACTCATCGCAGTGTTCTTATTGGTACGCCGAGCGAGTATCCACCTCAACCTCCTCAACCTTCTAGTCTGAAAACAATCCGCCGGATTCATTTGCGACGCGCCAATTCCACGTCGCATCATGGCTTTCATGTGAACTGCAGCCAACCAGAACAGGTGGCCATGTGTCGGAGCGATCATCGTCGCGAAAAGAAGCGTTCCGATCGACGTATTGCAAATACGAATCGCACCTGGAAAAAGCAACCTAGCTTACGTCTTCGGCTGATGGTTAGTGGCTCCGTTGCCAAGGCCCGGAGAGCCGTCATGGCAATACAGAAAATTATGCTCGACCACTTAAGCAACGTTATGCGGACCGGCACTCGGCGCAGTTTTTGCCTTGCGGCTTCCAATGCGCCGAACGCGGTCGGAATTGACGCGATCCGGTAATCTGGTCGCTGAAGATTCTGGAGTATCGGGGCTCGTATTGTCACGGGGCGGCGGGAACGGATGCGTTTGCAGCCATAGTGTACGGGCACCAACGGTGGGATCGACGCCTGCACTTTTCCACCATCCAACTTCATCACCGCAGCGGTGCACCTCGCGATGATGTCCCCGGCACAGCGGCACGGTGAACTCATCGCTCACCTTGCGTCCGAGCGCCTGAAGCTGTGTAAACCGGAGATGGTGAGCGTCCGCCGGTTGACGTCCGCAAATCATGCAAGGTTGCTTGGCAACGAACCTGACATGGTCCTTGTCCCGAATGCGGCGCGGCTCTGGCAAGGTCAGCGCGCTTTTGTCGATACCGCTGGAACCCGACTTCTCACCGGGCTCCGTCCCGCGCGAATCGCGAGGCAAGGGCGGCCTGGCGGATTCAACAACCGGCAACGGTCCCTCGCCGATCCCGGCATCGCCGCTTTCCAAGATCAACAATTTTGATTGGAACGCATCCTCAACGCGCCGAGCGTCGGATTCGGTCAAGCTGTTCTTGGCGCCCAGGATTCGATGTGCCCAGATCGTGCCGGCCTCGGCGGTGGAAAGGGCTTCCAATTCGGACAGAAGCTGATCGCGAAGCACAACTGACAGTTCGGGTTCCAGCGTTGCTTTTGTTGGAACCTGCAGCTTTGTGCCGTTGCGACGGATGGGCGCCTGCGGAACGCGCGCTCCGTGGTGCCCATTCATCCCGCCGTCTTGCCTCAAGATATCCGTTGTCTCTGTTCCCGAGGCTTGTCCGGTCGGAGTCGCGAGGTCGGGGGCGTCAAGATCGTCCTCGCCCGCAATACCGACCAGCGTGAATAGTGCGTACCGTCGCGCATAGGTCAGCGCCGCTCCCATCCGGCGCGGGCTTGCCGTGTCGGCAATGGCGCAGACCGGCCAGTCTGAGGAAATCCACTCTCCGGAGGCGTGCGCCAGCACGGTGGTCAAGTTGACCATTCCGGCGGTCTGATCAATGGCGGTCGTCTGCACCGTCGCGATCTCATGTTGGCCCAAGGTTTTGCGCACGATGTCGAGGCCGCTGGCCAACGGCGCGTAGCGAAACGAGCGTTCGGCTTCGCCCTGTGACTGCGGACGGATGGTCGCCACCAGCGACTTTTCCGGGTTGGTGAGTTCAGCTTGTGCCTTGGCCAGCGCGCCAGCGAGACTGGCGATGGATTCACTGGACCGATGCATGGCTCGCCTCCGCACGCAGGAGATCGAAACTGACGGCGCCGGATTTCGAGCGCTTGGCCCGAACGCCATGCCCGATGGCTTCCTTGGCGTCTTCTGGCATGAGGCTCTTGAGTTCGGCCTTGGCCTGCTCGTGCTCGAGGTGAGCGGCCCGGGTCCGGGAAAAGATGCCGGAGAAATCCGCCCATGCATTCGATGTGCTCATATCGACGATGCGGATCGCCTCGATGCGCGGGCGTGGCGGTTCGGCGCCGAACAGGCGCGGCGGCTCCCCATTCTCGACGCAACGCCAGAACTTCCTCTCGGCGGTGACAATGAGGTGCTGGTAGAGCGGATCGGCATGGGTCTTGATTTCAACCCATTTGCCGCCGCCCGTTATCACTGACAGCACCGCCGCCTTCGAAGCCACGACCCACATATTGTGCTGCAGCTGCGGCATGTATTTTTCAGCCGCCGCTTCCTCCGAGAATGACCACGGCAGCATGAACTTCGCTTCGAACACCGCCCCGCTACCTTCCAC
>Ga0302325_10011492_pt1 | contig 19062 bp, 16 predicted proteins | sample Palsa_T0_2_FD_201948 | JGI IMG/M metagenome (GOLD analysis project Ga0302325, IMG submission 201948) | Peat permafrost microbial communities from Stordalen Mire near Abisko, Sweden - Palsa_T0_2 | ecosystem: Environmental > Terrestrial > Soil > Palsa > Peat permafrost | place: Sweden: Abisko...
AAGTTCATTTGACGCATCACGCGCGTTTCGTGGAAGTGACTCCACAAGAGATGCCCGGAAAATCCCGCTCTCCGCGAACAGGTCCGGTTTTAGCGGCGCCGCCGGCTGACGTGTGGCACTCGTGGCGAATCCGCGAGGCAAACCCGTCTGCACAGAGCGCACCACTCCGGCCTACCCATTCAAATTCAATGACATCCAATCGGTCTCGTAAATGCACTCATCACGTTCAAGGATGCCTGAATGTGGATCGTAAGAGTAGCTCTTAATCGCCCATATACTTTCGTCGTACTGGCGCTGTTGATTCTGCTGGTCAGTCCGCTGGTGATCCTGCGTACCCCTACCGATATCTTTCCAAACATCGGCATTCCGGTGGTGAGCGTGATCTGGATCTACGATGGCTTCCCTCCCGAAGCGATGTAAGATCGCATCGTCACGATTACCGAGCGCAGCATCACCACCACGGTCAACGATATCGAGCACATGGAGTCGCAGTCTTACAACGGGGTCGGCGTCATCAAGCTGTTTTTCCGGCCGTCCGTGACCATTGCGACCGCGCTGGCGCAAGTCACGGCGATCTGTCAGTCGCAGCTTCGCCAGCTTCCGCCAGGGACGACGGCACCGCTCATTCTGAGCTATAGCGCGTCTACCGTGCCGGTGTTGCAGATCGGCTTGAGCAGCACGCGGCTGAGCGAGCAGCAGTTGTTCGATCTGGGCGCCAATACGATGCGGAGCCAGTTGGCCACCGTGCAGGGCGCGGCGGTTCCCTGGCCGTACGGCGGCAAGGTGCGGCTGGTTTCCATCGATTTCGATTCGGCCGCGATGCAAGCCAAGGGTCAATCGCCGACCGTCGTGGTGAATGCCGTCAGCGCGCAAAACCTGATTCTGCCGTCCGGCACCGCCAAGCTTGGGCCGCTGGAATATCAAGTGGAAATGAACGGCAGCACGCAGACGATCAACGAGTTGAACGATCTGCCGGTAAAAACCGTTAACGGCGCGACCACTTATATCCGCGATGTGGCGCACGTGCGCGACGGCTTCTCGCCGCAGACGAATATCGTGCGGCAGGATGGGCACCGCAGCGCCCTGCTGAGCGTCTACAAGACTGGCTCCGCATCCACGCTGGCGATCGTACACGATGTGCGCGCCGCGTTGTCAAATATGGCCGCGGGATTGCCGCCGGCGCTGAAAATCACGCCGCTGTTCGACCAATCGATCTTCGTGCGCGCGGCCGTGCAGGGTGTCATCCGCGAAGCGCCCACCGCGGCCTGTCTTACGGCGGCGATGATCCTGCTTTTTCTGGGAAATTGGCGCAGCACCCTGATTATCGCCATTTCGATCCCGCTGGCCATCCTGGTTTCGATCATTTGCCTGAGCGCGCTCGGCGAAACCATGAACCTGATGACGCTGGGCGGGCTGGCGCTGGCGGTGGGCATCCTGGTGGACGACGCTACCGTGGAAATCGAGAACATCGAGCGCAACCGCCTACTTGGGAAAGACCTGCGGGAGGCCATCCTGCACGGCGCGCAGGAGATCGCCGTGCCGGCGTTCGTTTCCACGCTGTGCATCTGCATCGTTTTTGTGCCCATGTTTTTCCTCAGCGGCGTGACCCGCTTTCTGTTCGTACCTCTGGCGGAAGCCGTAATCTTCGCCATGCTGGCTTCCTATCTGTTGTCGCGGACGCTGGTGCCGACCATGGTGATGTTTCTGCTGCGGAATCACAACGTGCACGCGCAGCCCGGAGTGTTTGGGCACTTCCACCAGCGATTTGAAAATGCCTTCGATCGCCTGCGCGACAGCTACCGGAACGCGCTGGAGGCTTGCATGCGGCACGGACGAGCGCTCGTCGCGGCATTCCTGGCGCTGTGTGTGGCATGGATGGGTCTCGCAGCGCCGAGGCCCCACATGGAAGAGTAAACGATACAAAGATCCTCGTTGTGGACAAGTGGCTGTATAATCAGTCTTCGACCGGTTCAGTTTCGCACTGCACAAGGAGAAGAAAATGGCCTTCCGACGATGGATTCTAGCCTTCGCCACACTCTTCCTGGTATCGGGATGGGCGGCTCCGGCGAGCCCGCAACTCCTTTGCACGGTGGCCGCCTGGGTTGTACCTACGCTTCGCCATGAGGGTTTTACCGAACTGACCGGTGATGTTGTGCTGACCTGCGTGGGCGCCCCAGGTTCTGTGCCGACGCCAGTTGGCGGGGACATACCTCAGGCAACTGTCTCCGTGTCACTCAGTGCGCCCGTGACCAGCCGCATCCTTGGCGGGGTTTCGCCTCAACTCTTGACTGAAGCGTTGTTGCTGGTCGACGATCCCATTTCGGCAAACCAGGACCCCTGCCTCGCGCCCACCGATCCGGCGGCATGCGTGGTTCCCGGCGACGGCGGCCAGACATTTAACGAACCAGGCAAATTCAACGTTTTTCAAGGACTCGGGGGCAGCAACGTGCCTTCGCCGAACTCGGTTACGTTCCTGGGCGTGCCGGTCGACCCTCCGGCTGTAGGCTCGCGCACGTATCGCATTACCAACATTCGTATCGACGCAACCAGTGTTGCTGTAGGCAGCGATGGCTTAGCCCCCGTGTACGCGTTCGTCTCTTCCAGCTCCTCCAGCTCCGGATCCATTCTGATCGGTAACCCCCAGCAGCTTTATGTGGGGTTCGCCGCCTTTGGCGAGACCGCCACGACCTCATCGGCAAACCCGATTTTCTACCAGTGCGACACCGCCGCTCAGACTACTACCGCAACTGTGACATTTGTGGAGAACTTCGCGACGGCGTTTAAGATCCAAACGGAAGGTGTGCAGAACGTCCCCGGGGTGGTCTATCAGTCCGAGAGCGGCCTGCAGATAGCGGTTATTGGGGGTACAACTGGAACGGCCGACGGCCCGACAGAGATGCAGACAGTAATTAGCAATATACCGGTGGGCGCCGTGGTCTCCGTTGACGGCTATGCGGCCTCTACGGCTCAAGCTCTGTGCCCGCCGGACGCACCTCCTGGATGTGTGTCGGTGCTTTCGGATGCCAACTTGCTCTTGCCCGTGCCTAACCCCACCCCGGGGGCGCCCGCGATCGTTCAGGTCGCAGACAATTCAAACGGGACCGGACCCATCGGTGTGACGGTCGTTTGGGCAATAACCAACACGAATTCTTCGGCGATTGATTCACTCACGTTCAACGTCTATACGTCTTTCACGGGGCGAGGGGCCGACCCTGCGACCCTCACGGGACCCGCCACTGCATTGAGCGGATTCAGTCCGCAGGCTGTCGTCTCCGCAAGCAGTGAGAAGATTCCGTCGTTCTCGTCCACGGTCGAAACAGCGACACCGGCCAATTTGTTCACGGTTTCAGCGTGTCAGACGTCGATTAGTCCCACGGGTGGCGCAGTTCTTTCCGGAAGTTTGGCGGATTTCTCGTGGAATCCCGTTGGCGGAGCCACCCAGTATCAATTGTCCGTTGGCACCACTGCGGGTGGCACGAATATCTTCTCCGGTACCACCACAGGGACTTCGCAAATCGTAACTTCCATCCCCTGCATGGATGCAGTGGGAGGAACCATCTACGTGGAGCTAGCCGCCGAAGTGGGCGGCGCCTTGCAGCCGGCGGCCGATTACAGCTATAAGTGCAAGTCCGGCCTCGGCGATTTCAACGGAGACGGCTACCAAGACTTGGTATGGCAGAACAGCAGCACGCGCCAGGTAACCGTGCATTACTACGACGGGACGCCGGACATAAGCGATATTGGTTGGAACTGGCTGAACGAGGCCGGCGAGCCGACCGGCTGGGTGCTGGTGGGAGCGGCGGACTTCGATGGCAACGGGGTGCCGGATCTGGTCTGGGAATACATACCAACCGGCCAAGTCTCGGTGAACTACTATGGCGGGCCGGGCGGGACTACGTACCTCGGTTGGAACTGGCTGAATGAAGCTGGCGTGCCTGGCTGGACGGTAGTGGCCGTGGCCGATATGAACAACGACGGAGTACCCGACCTGATATGGCAAAACAACGCCACGAATCAGGTGACCGTCAACTATTACGGCGGAGCGGGCGGGGCGGTATACCAAGGGTGGAATTGGCTCAACATCGGTGGCGAGCCGGCGGGCTGGCGAGTAGTAGCGGCGGCCGATTTTGACGGAAACGGGACGCCGGATCTGGTGTGGCAATACGCACCGACGCGGCAAGTTACGGTGAACTATTACGGCGGAGCTGGAGGAGCGACGTATCAGGGATGGAACTGGCTGAATGAAGCCGGGGTGGCGGGGTGGACGGTAGTGGGGGCCAACGACTTCAATGGAGACGGCGTGCCGGACTTGGTCTGGCAGGACGATGCGACCGCTCAGGTGACGGTGAATTATTACGGCGGAACTGGAGGAGCGACCTATATCGGTTGGAACTGGCTGGCGTCTTCCGGCTTCCCCGGGTGGACGGGGGTGGTCCCCAGATAAACCAGCGCGGGCCATAACCGCCGCGGCAACCGGTGGGAGCGCGCCGCCATTCATGCCCGCAAAAGAGTTGCCTAGATACCCGCAAATAGGGGGTTTGTATAGGATAAGTTCTCAGGTAATCCTAGGGTTACCACCTATCAATCAGGGAATATGCTTAATATAGTTGAGGAGTTTTCTGAGAACCATGTCGCCACAACCCGTTTTTCCTCCCCCAAACGCGGTGCTGCTGAAGCTCCAACACAGACGCACAGAACTCGACAACGCCATCCGGCTACTTGAGGAAATCAGGCAGATTCGCCTGCGACGGCCTCCGGAACTGGCTGCCATCATCTCCAAAGTGCGGCGCGTCGCGTAAGCGGCCGCCGGCCCCACGGCGTATGATGGATACATGCCTTGCCGCGCCGCTCTACTGTTTCCGGCATTGGCGGGAACGCTGGCGGCCCAATACGGCACGGCGCCGAAAGCCTCCGCGCAGGATTACCCTGTGCGCGCGAAGCTGGAGAAACTGTCCATCGGCGCGGAGTACCTCGTGCATAGCTTCTCCAGCGGCCGCGAGATGTTCATCGCCAAGGACTACCTGGTGGTGGAAGTCGCGCTCTACCCCGTCAACGGCGAAAGCCTGCTGGTGAGTTCCGGCCAATTCAGTTTGCGGGTCAACGCCCGCAAACAAGCGCTCGCGCCGCACGCCCCGGAAATCGTGGCCGGCTCGCTGAAATATCCGGATCGGGAAAACGGTCCGCACGCCGTGGCCGCGTTGGGTCCCATCATTTTGGGTCAACCCCAGCCGGTCGAGCGTTTCCCGGGCGATCCGAATGCCCGGACCGGGCCGCCGCCTCCGCGCGCGCCCCAGGATAATCCGACCGGGCTGGATAAGGAGCCGCCCGTAAAGGCCGAGGAGTTGGTGGTCCAAGCTGCGTTGCCCGAGGGCGAGCATAGCGGACCAAGCAGCGGGTTCCTCTATTTTCCCTATCGCGGCAGGGTCGGCCGCATTCGCTCGCTCGAACTGGTGTTCACCGGCCCAGGAGGCAGCACTACGCTGCCGCTGCTTTCACCTGACGAAACCGCCCGCCCGTAGTTGTACACTAATGGGTTGGCCGCCGCCGCGCAAGCCGCTCCGCAACCCGTAGTTCAGCCGGCTGCACCACGCCTGGCGCATCGCTGGATCATCACCCCCGGCATAGACTTGGCGTTCCTCATCGGCAGCGCCCTCGCCGGATACGCGTACTTGGTGGCGAACGTGGCGCTGCACATCCCGATTTCGCTTCTCTGGTGGTTCTGGTCGGTGGGCTTCGATGGCACCCACATCTTCGGCACAGCCTCGCGCACGTTCTTCGATAGCGAAGCGCGCCACCGCCGCCGCGCTCTGTTGTTCGGCAGCGCGGCGTTCTTCTTCGCCCTGGGACCTGTCCTGGTGCTGCTTGGCGGCAAGGCTGTACTCGCCTTGATTGTGGCCGTTTGGGCCTATTACCATGTGATCCGCCAGCACTACGGCATCATGGTCCTATATAAGGTGAAGAACCGCGACTTCGCCAAACTGGACAACTTTCTCGACCGATGGTTTCTTGGCGTGATGACGGTCTTTCCCCCATTCCACCGCTTCTTCATTCACCACCCCGAGGAACTGGGACTGCATTTCTCGTTCCCGCGCCTGGAGCCGATCCTGTGGATCCTGGTGGCCGCCACCGCCCTGGCGTATCTGGGTCGGCAGGTGGTGCGCATGCGTCGCCGCGATCCGGTGGACCTCCCGAAGTTCCTGCTGTTCGCCGGCGTGATCCCGCTGCACTGGCTGACTTTCGCCTACATGAGTTGGATGGGCGCCGTGCCCACGGTTACCATCGTGCACAACCTGCAGTATCACGCGCTGATCTGGTTCCACAATCGCAACCGGTACGGCGTAGCGTCCGCCAGCGGGAGTCACGGCCGCATTCCGCAGGCGGTCTCGCGCAGCCTACTGAATTATGTGCTGGTGGCGCTGATCTTCAGCGCGCTTTACCGGGTGCCCGGCTTCCAACTCGGTCGGGCATCCGACCTGGCCTTCGGATTCTTCTGCGGTTTCGGCCTGACCCACTATTACCTCGATAGCAAGATCTGGCGCGTGCGCAGCGACCCGGCCCTGCGCCAGGCGCTGCAGTTAGGATAGGTTTGCGTTGTGGGGCAGGTTGTTAACGTTGTTAACCTGCAGGCCGATTGTTAATCGGCCGCGCCGATCGCCAATCGGCGCGCAGGATGCCATCCTGCCCCACTTACTCCACCCAGACCATTACCGTATTACTCGCCACGCCCGCCACACTTACGATCACTGGTACGGCCGCCGGCGCCGCGCCCGATACACCGGCGGGCAACGCCAGGTTGATCTGCCACAATCCCGCAAAGCCCGGCGCCAGGCCCGCGAACAGTACGTCCACCGGGGCGGCGCCCGCCGTTGCGGTCACCTTGGCCGTCACCTGCGAGAGCGGATCGGAGCCCGCCGGCGCCCCCGTCGCCACTGCCGGAGAAACGGCGCCGAAACCGGTTCCAAATAGAAGAATGGCCTGCCCCGCCACAGCCGGGTTATCCTGCGAGTTCACCGAATAATCCTGGTTCAACCCCGCCGCCTCCGGATTGCCGTACAGCGTGAAGATGGCCGGCCCGGCCGCCGCGATCATGACCGTCTGCGACGCCGTCACGCCGGCGTGCGTCACCGTCAGCGTCGCGCTGCCGGGCGTGGCTTCCCAGGGGACCTGCGCGTTGATCTGCGACGGCGAAACGTAGACCAAGGGCGCTGCGATCCCGTCGATCTGCACGCTGGCGGCCGCCATCGAGTCGGGCAGCGGCAACAGCAACGGCCCCAGCGCCTGCGCCGCCAGATTCACGCCGTAAATCGAGAACAACTCGCCCGGACTCAAAGCCGCTTGCGGCGCCGCTGCGTTCACCGCTCCATTCGCCGGAAAGGCTGGCGCCGGAACCGCCCATTCATAAGTAGCTACGGCGCCCGCCGGCAGAGTGTCGGTAAAGTTGCCGCCGTTCCAAGTCACCGAGAACGTGGAACTGCCGGATGCCGCGTTCAGCACCAGCAGTACGATCGAACCATCGGGATTGCTAAACGCCACGTCTTCGAGCGAGCCGCAGCCATAGGTGTTCGAGTCGATGCGGTAAGCGCCCGCTTGCATGAACTTACCCAAGTGGCCCAGCACATAGTACTCCACGTTCCGCGTGATCACGGGCGGCGAGACGCTGTCATCCACCGTCACCACGCCGCGGCATGCGGTACATCCGCCATTCTGCGGCCCGGAGTTCTGGTCCAGGGCGATGTTCCAGAGAGTCACTCCGCGCGCCCAATTGCGCGTGGCTCCGATCAGCAGGTTCTCGGCGTTCCAGGCCAGGTCGCCCGCAAAGCTGGACCCCACCGTTCCCGTACACTCGGTGAACCAGATGTCCTTCGCCGGGTAAGCCTGTTTCACCTGCGATTGCGCGCTCACCCCGCCGGCGTAGCAATGGAACGAACTGCCCGCCAGATAGCCGTATGCCGTACTGTCGGCCAGCAGCGCTTCGGGATACTGGGGCTGGTCCCAGTTATGTTCGTAGCCGAAAATCTTGACGCCGCCAAGTCCCGCGCCAACCAGCGCCGGCCCCAGGTAGTTGCCGATGAAGTTAGCTTCGTCGGAGCCAGCCACAGAAGCCGAGGGATAAGCGGTTGTCGAGTTGAGTGGCTCGTTCTGCATCGAAACGGCGTAAATCGGAATCCCCTGCTGTTGGTAGGCGCCCATGAAGCGCGTGAAGTACTGGGCCAGGCTCGGAAAATCGGCGGTCGCCACGTTGCCGCCATTCATCGTTCCCGTGGTTTTCATCCATGCGGGCGGACTCCAAGGCAGCGCATGTACCTTGAGCGATGGGTTCATCGAGAGCGCCTGTTGCAGCAGCGGGATCAAGTAAGTCTGGTCATGCGCGATGGAGAACTGCGCTAGGTTCGGATCGCTCTGGCCGGCGGGTACGTCGTCATAGCTATAGTCTCCAGTGGCGGAGAAGTCGCTGGCGCCCATCGGCTGGCGCAGCAGGCCAATGCCGATACCCGCATTCGGATCGAAGAGGCTCTGCATCAGCGCATCGCGCTGCGGCTCGCTCAGATCGTTCCAGAGGACCCAGCCCGCCGAATCGGTGAGCGAAGCCCCTACGCCGTCCATCTGCTGGTACGTGGTACTGCCGTCCACCGCGATGGTAAACGCGGGCGAGCCGGTTGGTGCGCCCGGTACAAAAGTGAGACCGGGAGATCGTGGCGCCAGCAGCTTGGATTGGTCCGCATCGGTTTCGAAGACCTGCACGTTCTGTCCCGGCGCCGGCAACGCGCCAGCCAAGACCATAAATGAAAACGCAAGGCGGGTCCGCATATTTGCTATTTTAGTCTAATGAGCGCCGCGCCCGGTGTGGGTTACAATTGGGCAGGGAAAACGGAACCACCTTAAAGGCTACTGGAGAAGCGCCAATGAATACGGACGCAGCTAGGAATTTGGCCGGCCATTGGGTTGCGGCTTGGAACGCTCATGATTTGGACTCAATCATGTCGCACTATGAGGACGAAATTGAGTTGACTTCTCCAGTTGCCGCCCAACTGTTGGGTACGCCTGATGGCAAGGTAACAGGAATGGCAAACGTGAGAGCGTACTTTCAGCGAGGGCTGGAAGCCTATCCCGACCTCCACTTTCATCTTGAAGACGTGCTCCGCGGTGTCAACAGCGTCGTGCTCTACTATACGAATCAAAAGGGGACACGTACCGCGGAGTTCATGGAGTTGTCATCGACCGGGAAAGTAGCACGGGTTGTGGCTAACTACACTGCCTAGCATGCGCACCTGCACGGAAACCTGAGCGCCCGAAACTCTGCCCACTCCTTGCGCATACAGACGCCCCACAGCCTGAGGGCCAGCTTCATCTGACCGTGACGCCTTCCGGGTGCTGCGGTGGAATCCAGAGAACACATCCGCCGGCCCGCACCAAGGCGGAAGGGTGTATAGTTGTGGCGTGGGGTCGGTCAAAAGGTTATCCCGGTTTTAGGCCTATCGGGGAAAATGGTGGAAACAATCGAATGGACTTCCGCGGGCGTGGTGATGATCGACCAGACGCGCCTGCCGCTGCACGAAGAGTACGTTACCTGCCGGACATATGAAGAAGTTGCCGCGGCCATCCGCAACATGGTGATTCGCGGCGCGCCGGCCATCGGCGTAGCGGCCGCCATGGGTATGGCGCTGGGAGTGGCGCACGCCGATGGCGGCGATCTGGACGCGCAGGTCGAGCGGATCTGCGATACCTTGGCGCGCACCCGCCCCACGGCCGTCAACCTGTTCTGGGCGCTGGACCGCATGCGGAAGCTCTATCAATCGCTGCGCGGCCTGCCGCTGGCCGAAATCCGCGAACGCCTGGCGGCCGAAGCGCGGCTGATCCGCGTGGAGGATATCGCCATCAATCAAGCCATCGGGCGGCACGGAGCGGATCTGGTGCCCGACAACAAGACGGTGCTCACGCATTGCAACGCCGGCGCGCTGGCGACCGCGGGCTATGGCACCGCGCTGGGCGTGATCCGCGCGGCCGTGGAAGCCGGCAAGAAGATCGATGTCTTCGCCGATGAGACGCGCCCGTTCCTGCAAGGCGCGCGCCTGACCGTTTGGGAATTGCAGCAGGACCACATTCCCGCGACGCTGATCACGGATAACATGGCGGGGCATTTTCTGAAATCCGGACGCATCGGCTGCGTGGTGGTGGGCGCCGACCGCATCGCCGCCAATGGCGATGTGGCCAACAAGATTGGCACTTACTCCGTTGCGGTGCTGGCGAAGGAGAACGGCGTGCCGTTCTTCGTGGCCGCGCCTATCTCAACGCTGGACCTGACGCTGGCTTCGGGCGATGAGATCCCCATCGAACGGCGGCCCGATGCGGAGGTGACACATGTGTTTGGCAACGCGGTTGCGCCTGAGGGCACACGTGTGGAAAATCCCGCGTTCGATGTGACGCCCAATAGGTATGTGACGGCGATTATTACGGAGCGGGGTGTGGCGCGCGCGCCGTATGCGGAGTCGCTGCGCCAGCTCGCTTCGTAGGGCCGCATCGGCGAACGAGTTACGCGCGGCCTGCTACATTCTCGACGCGAATAAGCTCTTGGCTCTTTGATCCGCGCGCTGGATGGGTGAAGCAGCTACTGGGTTCGCACGCCGAGCTCACGCTGCGGGACACGCTATCGGAGTGCCGCATTTCATCCAAACGCTCAGTAGCGCGTGCAGGCAATCCGCGCCCGCCCAATGGCATCCGCGTAGTTCCGGATTTTCGAACTCGCACTCGCGGATCCAGCGACTATGCGGCGACTTCCACCTAATCGACCGACGTACGCGGTTCCGGAATGGGCTCGCCGACCTCACGCATGGCATCGAAGTGCGCGATCATGGCGTCCTGAAAATTCCGTCGCGTCTCTTCCTCCGTGTCGCCGACGGCCACGCATCCGGCAACGTCCGGCGAGTAGGCAGAATAGCCTGTCCCAGTCTGTTCTACGATTACCGGATAGCGTCTCGCGCTCATTTTAGCCCAGCTTTCTTGAGTATAGCATTCAAGGTGCCTGGTGCGAGTTCCTTGCCTTCGTTGCCCCCGGCACGGTTACCACGGAAGCTTGATTTGGATGCTTGAAGTGCCGGTGGCTGCCCCTTGATCGCATTTCCACCCATCCGTTCTTCGCCAGCAGACGGATCAACTCGCGCACCTTTAAAGGCATTTCCTAACCGCGCCTTAGCACGTCGCGGCCATAAGCGCCCCGCGCGCCGTGGAATGCAAAGGGTCGGTCGATACGCGGACTTCCGACAGCCGCAGCGGAAACTCCTCGGCTTGCAGTGTCTTCACGAAGAAATCCAGAAAGCCTTTGGGCATTGCAGTGCCGCCGCTGAGCACCAGCGGCACGGATTGTTCCAGCTTCGGCAGCGTCTGCGCGGAGGCGATGTGGGTGCGCAGCGACTTGATCAGGTCGGCGATCACTTCCTGGTAGTAGACCGTGAGGGCGTTGTGTGCCCGGTCTGCGGTGAAGCCGTTCAATTGGAAGCCCTTTTCCTTGGAGATGCGCAGCCGGTTGGCGCGGTCCCCGGTCACATTGGCGGCGTTGGCGTCGATGAAATCGCCGGCCTTGGGCACGCTGTAGCAAATGACCGGCACCGAGAGCACCGCCAGGCAGATATTGCACAACCCGCTGCCGCACGAAATGCCGACGCCGCTGAAATTCGATGCGGCCAGCTCGCCATACACAACCGCCAGCCCCTCTTCAATGGGAGTGGCCTGATAGCCCAGGTCCGTGAGAATCTGCCGGATGGATGCTTCGTGGTATCGAATCGCTCCGTCCACGCTATCGCCGCGCGCAGGCACGCTGAAGAAGACCTTCTGGCCTTCGATCGCCGCCCGGCCAACCAACTTCGCGATGATCCGCCGCAGCACCGCAAGGCTGTACGGCTCGTCGGGATTGAGCACCCCATGGACCACGGGCCGCCGCGCATCGACGTGAAAAACTTCGGCGAATTTTTCCGCGTCGTTGCCCGCCACCACGATGTCCGCTCCTTGGACCTCGTGGAAAACGTCTTCGCGTTGCAGAGCGCTCTCCGCAAGCTTCGAGTAGGGCAAAGTCAGGAACGCGTTAAGCTCGGAATCGTATTCGTGTTTCTTGTCCTTCGCGCGCGCGACCACAACGCGGCTGGTGCCGACGTCCAGCCCCAGCGGCTGGGTGTAATCCTGTTCGAGGTTGTTCATAGCTATCTCCCGTTTCTTGCTTAATCGAAAGACTGGACTTGCTCGCCGTGCACGGCTTCCCCGGTGCGCTGCAATCGTTTCATCTCGTGGTCGCCCAAGCCACCCACGCCACAGTTTCCTCTCAGCGCGCCGCCGCGTTGGACGCGCGTTCCAGCACCACCGTCAGTCCGGCCGACGCCCGCGCGCCGGCTTCCGGAACGCAGCAGTCCGCCGCATCGGCAATGCGTTGCGTCTCCTGCTGTTTGCGCTTCTGCCACACACGGAAGCTGTCCTGCGCGTGGGCTACTTCATCCAAATTGCTTTGCACCCGCGCCATGTACTGGCTGGTCATGCGCTCTATCCCCGCCTGGATCGTCCGGTTCTGTTCCTGATGGCCGTGAAAGCCGCGCGCCCATCTCGTCCGGCCCGATCATCGCCGCCACGCGGCCGTTGCACCCAGTGTCGCGTCCGTCGGCGGACAACCCTGGATGGTTCCCATTTGATAACTGCGGCCTTCGTTTCCACATGCGCGCCTCCTTAACGGATGCCGCCGCGCTGCCCAAGCGGCCAGTTGGCCGATTCAGCGACGGACGCCGTTGTTTCTGTTTTTCCCGGTTCTCCTTAGAAGTCATGTTTTGGAGAATTCCTCTCACCTCTTTTTTGCGGTGGCTGGCCTGCAAGTAAATTTGTAAGATCTTTGGCAGGCCGGACGACATACTGAGAACGGACGCGTGTATATGCCACGGCTAGGACTAGGGCGGGAACTGGCTTGTGCGACGGCTGTTCCAGGGCCGGCTACTGGATCCTCTGGGCTGGTCTCCTGCCGGTGCTGCTCATTCCCGTTCTGACGAAGCTTGCGGCAGCCAAAAACGTTCCGATCTGGCAAGTCGAACAGACCGCCAATTCGGAGGTCTACAGCAACGGTCTACGCATCGATACGCGTTTCACGGTTCCCGATGGTTCCCGACGCTACTCGCGTTTCAGCGGCGGCTCCGCCGGTCGCTCACTCGGCTCCGGCTCCGCTGGCCGGTGACCGTTTTCCTGGAGCACCCGCCGCGCCGCTTCTGCCGCCTCTGGCAGCACATAGAAGAACGCGCCCGTCCGCACACGCTGAAAAATGAATCCGCCGCGGTACTCATCGGGTTCCACCCCAAAGTCGACACCGGCGGCGCTAAAGATCGCCTCCAGCCGCAACGCCTCGTTCAACCGCTTGGCAATATACACCAGCACGGGACCCTTGCCTTCAAAAAAGGACGCTTCCTGGCGCATTTTTCCTTGAGACAAGCGGCCGCCGCCGCCATCTTTACCATATTAGGAGATATTTGGATGGAAGGATTAATGGCGGACCCCGCCGCGTGTTCGATCGGCCGTGAAGAGGAATTGCACTGGTTGGCGCTGACCCTGGTCCCCGGCCTCGGCACCCGCATGGCGGGTAAGCTGCTGGATCGATTCCGCACGCCACAGGCCGTGTTCCGCGCCTCGCGCAGCGAACTGGTGGCGGCGGGCCTCGGCGGCGCGGTGGCTCAGAGCGTCTCCAGTGGCTGCTCCTTCGACGACGCCCTCGACCAGCAGCGCAAGATGGCCGAGCACGGCGCAGTCGCCATCGTGCGCAGCGACCCGCGCTATCCAGCCCTGTTGCGCGAGATCTTCGATCCGCCTATTCTGCTGTTTGCCCGTGGACGCCTGGAACTGCTGCAGCCTTTTCACTTCGCAATAGTCGGCACCCGACGACCCACAACGTACGGCTTGGCCGCCGCCGAAAGGCTGTCCGGCGACCTGGCACGCGCCGGCTTGACCATCGTGAGCGGCATGGCGCGCGGCATCGATACCACCGCGCACAAGGGGGCGCTCTCGGCTGGCGGCGACACCGTCGCGGTCTTGGGTTGCGGCGTGGACGTGATCTACCCGTCGGAAAACCGCAAGCTGGCGGCCGACTTGTCCACCAAGGGATTGATACTCTCGGAGTTCGCCATGGGATCCACCGCATTTCCCCAGAATTTCCCCATCCGTAACCGGATCATCAGCGGGATGAGCGCCGGCGTGCTGGTGGTGGAAGGCGCCCAATACAGCGGCTCGGCCATCACGGCGAAGCTCGCGTTGGACCAGGGCCGGGAGGTCTTCGCCGTCCCCGGCAACATCACATCCACGGCGAGTTGGGGCCCTAACCTATTGATAAAACAGGGTGCCAAGCTGGTGCAGGACTGGAACGACGTAATCGTGGAACTTCCCGCGGAGGTCCGGCGTCAGTTAATCGAGCGTGGCCGCACCCGCTTGCTGGGGAACGCCGGTGCATCCCTGGACGGCGGTCAGGCATCCCACTTAGAGGGGAAGGGAGAGGGATCTCTACCCGCAGTTGGCCGCAAGCTGCTTGCCGTCCTGCAAGTGGATACCGCCATACATTTGGACGATCTGCTTCAGATTGTGGAAGATACGTCGGCTTCCGAGATGATCGCCGCCCTTTTCGAGCTGGAAATGCTAGGTCTCGTCAAGCAGCTTCCCGGAAAGAATTTCGTTAAAGTGTGGTAGCCTCTGGGATATCTGTGAACGTGTGTGGAACATTGTTGAAGTCTTCTTATGCCGAAAGCTCTCGTAATCGTGGAATCGCCCGTCAAGGCGAAAACCATCAACAAGTATCTGGGTAAGCAGTACGTCGTCAAAGCGTCGCTGGGCCATATTAAGGATCTCCCCAAGAAAGACTTGGCTGTGGATGTCGAGCACGGCTTCGAACCTCGCTACGAAATCATCGAAGGCAAGCGCAAGCTGCTCGGCGAGTTAAAACAAGCCGCCAAGGGCGTCGAATCCATCTACCTGGCAGCCGACCCCGACCGCGAAGGGGAAGCCATCTGCTCCCACTTGCAAGAGGAGTTGCAAGGCAAGAAAAACGGCGGGCCGCGGATCTACCGGGTGATGTTCAACGAGATCACCAAGAACGCCATCGAGAAGGCGTTTCAAAACCCCGGCATGGTCGACGAGAAGCTGGTAGATGCGCAGCAGGCGCGCCGCGTGCTCGACCGCCTGGTGGGCTACAAGATCTCTCCGCTTTTGTGGGATAAGGTCCGGCGGGGCCTTTCCGCCGGCCGCGTGCAGACCGTGGCGTTGCGCGTGATCGTGGAGCGCGAAAGCGAAATCGCGGCGTTCATCAAGGACGAGTATTGGACCATAGACGCCGGTCTCGCCGCGCGCAAGCCGCCGCTGTTGAACGCGCATCTGATCAAGAAGGACGACCAGACGCCGGAACTGGGCAGCCAGGCGGCCACCGATTACGTGGTCGCGCAACTGGATGGCGCCGACTACATCGTCAAGTCCGTGGGCACCCGCGAGAAGCGTCGCAATCCGGTGGCGCCGTTCATCACCTCCACGCTGCAGCAGGAATCCTCGCGCAAGCTGCGTTTCAGCGTCAAACGCACCATGATACTGGCGCAAAGGCTCTATGAAGGCATCGAGATCGGCAAAGAGGGATCGGTCGGACTGATCACTTATATGCGCACGGATTCCACGCGCATATCCGAGGACGCTCTACAGGAAGTGCGCGCCTACATCGCGGTTAAGTTCGGGCCGGAGTTTTTGCCGGAATCGGCTAACATTTACAAGACCAAAAAGGATGCGCAGGATGCGCACGAAGCCATCCGCCCGACTTCCATGGAGCATAGCCCCGACGACGTGGCCAAGTATCTGGCCGAGGACGAGCTAAAGCTCTACCGCCTGATTTGGAACCGCTTCGTAGCCTGTCAGATGACGCCCGCGGTCTTCGACCAAACCACCATCGACATTTCGGCGCGTGGCAAGGACTCGAGCGAGTATCTGTTCCGCGCCACCGGATCGGTGCTGAAGTTCGGCGGCTTTCTGAAGGTTTACGAAGAAGGCAAGGACCAGTCCGACGAGGAAGACGAGGAGATGAAACACCGGCTGCCCGCCGTGGCCGAGGGCGAACATCTCAAGCTCCGCGCCCTGTCGCCCGAGCAGCACTTCACCGAGCCGCCGCCGCGTTATAACGAGGCCACCCTGGTGAAGAAACTCGAAGCCGACGGCGTCGGCCGTCCTTCGACCTACGCCTCCATCATCTCCACTATTCAGGAACGCGAGTATGTGAGGAAAGAGGGCGGGCGGTTCTACCCCACGGAGTTGGGCAGAGTCGTCACCGGCCTGCTGCTCGAGAACTTCGACGATATTTTCGATGTGAAGTATACGGCCCGCATGGAGGAGGAACTGGACGAGATCGAAGCCGGGAAGATCGCGTGGCGCGTGGCCATCGGAGAGTTCTACGAAAAGTTCGATAAAGACCTGAAGCACGCCGAAGAGCACATGACCAACATCAAGCGGATGGAGCGGCCCACCGACTTGATCTGCGAGAAGTGCGGCAAGCCCCTGGTGATCAAGTGGGGCAAACACGGCAGCTTCATCGCCTGCACCGGATATCCCGATTGCACCTACACGCGCGAGCTGACCGTGGATCTGCCGGATGTGGACAAAATCGACCTGGCCGAGCAGGGCGACGAAGAATACTGCGAGAACTGCGGCCGTCCCATGGTGCTGAAGAAGGGCCGTTTCGGCACCTTCTTCGCCTGCACGGGGTACCCGGACTGCAAGACCACCAAGCCCATCGGCGGCACGCAGAAGAAGCCGGATGTGCAGCTTGAAGAAAAGTGCCCGGTGTGCGGCAGTAACATGGTGCTGAAGACCGGCCGTTTCGGCGAGTTTACGGCTTGCGGCAATTATCCTACGTGCAAGCACGTGAAGCAGAAGACCATCGGCATGAAGTGCCCGGAGTGCAACGAGGGCGAGGTGGTGGAGCGGCGCTCCAAGCGCGGCAAGACGTTCTACGGCTGCAACCGCTGGCCGGACTGCAACTTCGTGACCTGGGGCAAACCCGTGCAGGAGAAGTGTCCCGAGTGCGGCGGGCCTTATATGGTGGAGAAGTGGCTGAAGGCCGGGCCGGTGCTGCAATGTCCCAATGCGGATTGCAAGCACAAGCAGCCCATGCTGGCGCCGGTGGAGGCTTTGGCGCAGTAGGGGGCGCTTCAGCCGCATCCTTCCATTCGCCATGCCATACTCGGAAGTTTGACACGTCGCTTCACTTCCGAGTAAAATGCAGAGTTGTGGATCTAGTGGCCCTCCTCAGCCGGCACGAAGGCAAGACCCTGGAGTTCAAGCGCGATCTTTCCTCCCGGAAGACGTTCTGAAAGCTATTGTGGCGTTCGCGAATACTTCGGGCGGCGTCGTCTTGCTTGGAGTCGAGGACCGCACCAGGAAGGTCAAAGGCATCGTCGACGTACTGGCGGAAGAAGAGCGTCTCGCCAACCTGATTGCGGATAGCATCTCCCCCAAGCTGGTTCCTTCCATGGAGGTGCTGCCTTGGCGCAAGACTCAGGTGCTTGCAGTTGAGATCTATCCGAGCCCCAATCGTCCGCACCACCTCAATCGATCGGGCCCGGCGGAAGGCGTCTACTTTCGCGTGGGATCGACGAACCGGCGGGCCGACGCAACCTTGATCGAGGAGATGCGGCGCTACAACCAGTTTTCCTCGTTTGACGAGCAACCGATGCCGGATTTGAACTCGGAAGCGGTCGACTTCCGAGTTGCTTCCGAGTACTTCAAGCCCATCCGGAAGCTGACGCCCCAAGGGCTGCAGAGTCTTAAGTTAACGGCCAACTACCAGGGCCGGATTGTGCCGACAATCGGCGGAGTCCTTCTATTCGGCCCCGCGCGGCTAACACACTTCCCGGATGCATGGATACAGGCCGGACGCTTCGCGGGCCGCGACCGCCGCCGCATACTGGATTCCACTGAAGTCCGGTCTTATCTCCCGGCAGCCGCGGACGAAGCCATCGCGTTCTTGCGAAAGCACATGACTCGCGAAGCGGTCATCGGAGCGGTAAAGCGATCCGACCTGTGGACATTTCCGGTGGTGGCGGTGCGCGAAGCCGTCATCAACGCGATTGTGCATGCCGACTACGCGCAACACGGAGCTCCCATCCGCATCGCCCTGTTCGACGACCGCCTGGAGGTCGATAACCCCGGTCTGCTCCCCTTCGGCCTCACTATTGAAGATATCCAAAAAGGCGTCTCCAAACTCCGCAACCATGTCATCGGCCGGGTATTTCAGGAATTAGGACTGATCGAGCACTGGGGCAGCGGGATCCAACGAATGAACGCCGCTTGCCATGAGCGTGGATTGGACGCTCCCCGGTTTGAAGAAATCGGAACGCATTTTCGCGTCACCCTGTCGGCCGTACGCCGGCGCGCCCCGGCAAAGGATAAACTGGGCCAGGTGATCCTTGGCGCACTAGCCGCCAGTGCCGAGGGCGGACTTTCAACCTCCCAGATAGCCAAGCGAATCGGATTGTCTCCGCGCGCCGCCCGAACGCGTCTCGCGTCGCTGGTGGAGCGCGGCCTGGTGGCGGAAATCGGCAGCGGACCAAAAGACCCGCGTCGCCGCTACCATTTGATCTCCGAAGGGTAATGTCTACGACATTCTTAGGACATGGTGGAGGCGGCGGGAGTTGAACCCGCGTCCGAGAAAGCCCGCAATGAAGAGAACTACGTGCGTAGCGCGATTCGGCAACTTCAGCTTCCGCCTCAGAATCGGCAAGAGTGGCGGCCGCCTAGCCCGATTGATCTCGGCTTTATGCTCCGGACCGAAGCCTTCAGCCTATCCCGCTATATGACGCTCACTCACCGCCGCGCGGGCTCGACGGCTGGAGCGGCTACTTAATTAATTAAGCAGCGAATGCGAACTGTGTGTTGGCAGTTCTGTTTTTCCGATCGTTTTACGGGAGCTCGGAACCCGGCACGCCTCCCCATCACGATTCAATCCCGTCGAATCCGTTGCGCCCCCATGCTGAAACAGTGCTGGAAAGACTAGCGGTCAATCGGGCGATCCGCGATTGAGATACA
>Ga0302325_10011495_pt1 | contig 19058 bp, 15 predicted proteins | sample Palsa_T0_2_FD_201948 | JGI IMG/M metagenome (GOLD analysis project Ga0302325, IMG submission 201948) | Peat permafrost microbial communities from Stordalen Mire near Abisko, Sweden - Palsa_T0_2 | ecosystem: Environmental > Terrestrial > Soil > Palsa > Peat permafrost | place: Sweden: Abisko...
GCGGCGCCGCAGACGATCTGCAGGGGCGCCGCGGCCGCGGGGCCCTCGCCGAGCACGACGCGACAGATCTGCAGCTTCTGGGCCTGGGGATGCGGTTCCGCGGACAAAATTTTTGCCACCACGACGCCGTGAAATGCCGGCGCGGCGGCCGCCATGCCCTCGACCTCGAAGCCCGCGAAGGTCAGCCGGCGCGCCAGTTCCGGCGCATCCCAGGGCACATCCACCCAGGCGCGCAATGCCGACAGGGGAAGTTTCATATCTCCCCGCCGACGAACGGGGCCAGGAACTTCAGGTCGTTGTCGAAAAACAGGCGCAGATCATTCAAGCCATAGCGCAGCATCGCCAGCCGCTCGATGCCGGCGCCGAAGGCGTAACCGGTGTAACGCTCCGGATCGATGCCGCAGGCGCTGAACACGCGCGGGTGCACCATGCCGCAGCCGGCGATCTCGAGCCAGCCGGTCTGCTTGCACACCCGGCATCCCCGGCCCTGGCACAGCACGCAGCTGATGTCGACTTCAGCCGAGGGTTCGGTAAAAGGAAAATACGAGGCCCGCAGCCGCATCGACAGGTCCTGTTCGAAAAAGGCCTCCATGAATCGATGCAGCACCGCCTTCATATTGGCGAAGCTCACGCCCTCGTCGACGAACAGTCCCTCGACCTGATGAAACATCGGCGAGTGGGTGATGTCGGAATCGACGCGATAGACGCGGCCGGGTGCAATCAGAGCGATCGGCGGCTTTTGCGATTGCATGGCGCGGATCTGCACCGGCGAGGTGTGCGTGCGCAGCAGATGACCGTCCTTGAGATAGAACGTGTCATGCAGCGCGCGCGCCGGATGATTGGCCGGAATGTTCAGGGCTTCGAAGTTGTAGAACTCGTCCTCGATCTCCGGTCCCTGGGCCACCTGAAAACCCGAGCGCCGAAAGATCTCCTCGAGGCGCAGGCGCGTGAGCGTAATCGGATGCACCCCGCCCAGGTGCTCCCCGCGCCCGGGCAGCGTGACGTCGATCGTCCCGGCGCGCAGCTCGCCCTCGATTGCGCGCTGATCGAGCTCGCCGCGGCGCGCTTCGATGCCCGCGTGCAGCCGCTGCTTGGCGCTGTTGATGCGCGCACCGGCGGAGGGCCGCTCGGCCGCGGGCAACGCGCCCAGAGCCTTGAGCTGCTCGGTCAGCGTGCCCTTGCGGCCAAGCCAGTGCACGCGGATCTCATCGAGCTCGGCAATGCTGCCGCTCGCTGCGATCTGCGCCAGTGCGCCCTCGAGCAGGGCATCGAGCTCTGCCACGTCCCCCTCGCCTTGGAAGCCGTCAGGCCGCGGCGAGACTGGCCTTGGCCCGCTCGGCGATGACACCAAAGGCATTGGCATCATTCATCGCCAGATCGGCCAGCACTTTGCGATCGATCTCCAGGCCGGCCTTGTGCAGCCCGGCGATCAGCCGGCTATAGGACAGGCCGTGCACGCGCGCAGCGGCATTGATGCGCGTGATCCAGAGCGCGCGGAAATCGCGCTTCTTGGCGCGCCGGTCGCGATAGGCGTATTGACCGGCCTTGATCACCGCCTGTTTGGCGGCGCGATAGATCTTGCGGCGCGCGTTGTAATAGCCCTTGGCTTTGCCGAGGACCTTCTTGTGGCGGCGTCCTGCCGTCACACCACGTTTGACTCTTGCCATATCAGGACTCCTTACTAGCTATTGGGCAACAGCTGTTTCAAGCGACCGACATCGCTCTCATTCACGAGGCTGCTGCCGCCCGAGCGCAGATGACGTTTGCGCTTGGAATCCTTATGGCCAAGGTTATGGCGGCGGGTAGCCGAGTACCGCTTGAAGCCATTCGCAGTCTTGCGAAAACGCTTCGAGGCGGCCCGGTTGGTTTTCAACTTGGGCACGATCTTCACTCCTCATTGTTGCCAGAGTTCGCAAGGCTCGAGCTTTCACTCGAGCCCGCTTGCTCGCGGATCACTCAGCGTCAGCCGATCAGGGCTGCGCGCCGAACGATCACTTCTTTTTTGGTGCGAACAGCATCACCATCTGCCGGCCTTCCATGAGCGGTTGCTGTTCGATCACGCTGTGGGCAGCGAGATCACCCTGCACCCGATCCAGAAGTTTCCGGCCGATGTCCTGATGCACCATTTCACGGCCACGGAACCGCAAGGTCACCTTGGCCTTGTCACCCTCGGACAGGAATCGGATCAGATTACGCAGTTTGACCTGGTAATCCGCCTCTTCCGTTCCGGGACGAAACTTCACTTCCTTGACATGAATCTGCTTCTGCTTGCGCTTGGCAGAGTGCGCCTTCTTGTTCTGCTCGAACAGGAATTTGCCGTAGTCCATTACTCGCACCACCGGCGGTTCCGCCATGGGCGAGACTTCAACCAGATCCAGCTCCGCGGAGGATGCCAACTGCAGCGCCTCTGCGCGCGTCATGACTCCTGCTTGTCCTCCATCCGCTCCGATCACACGCACTGTTGGTGAGGCGATCTCGTCATTACGCCGGACCCGCTTCGATGAAATGGCTATATATCAATCCTCCAACGTTCGGCGCCCGTGGCTTTCGAACTCGATGCGCAGACGCTCTAAGAACGTCTGCGGCGTCATCGCGCCCAGATCCTTGCCACTACGGGAGCGCACAGAAATCAGATTCGCTGCGACTTCCTTGTCACCCGCTACCAGAAGGTATGGGACGCGTTGCAGCGTGTGTTCGCGAATCTTAAAGCCGACCTTTTCGTTGCGCAAGTCGGATTGAACCAGAACCCCCTGATTTTTCAGGAAATCCGCTGTTCTGGTCACGTATTCGTGCTGGCGGTCGGTGATACTGAGCATCACCGCGTGCACCGGCGACAGCCAGGCCGGCAACCGGCCGGCATGATGCTCGAGCAGGATGCCGAAAAAGCGCTCGAGCGAACCAAAAATGGCCCGATGCAGCATCACCGGCGTGCGCTTCTGACTGTGCTCGTCAATATAGTGCGCGCCCAGCCGCATGGGCATATTCAGGTCCACCTGCAGCGTGCCGCACTGCCAGTCGCGGCCGATGGCATCGCGCAGCACGAACTCGAGTTTCGGGCCGTAAAAGGCGCCCTCGCCCGGGTTCAGCCCGAATTCGATGCCGGCCGCCGCGGCCGCCTGCCTCAGGGCCGCCTCCGCCTTGTCCCAGACCTCATCGGCCCCCACCCGCTTGGCCGGCCGGTCCGAGAACTTGATACGCACGTCCTCGAAGCCGAAGTCCTTGTAGATGTCCAGGATCAACCGCGTCGAGAGCACGGACTCGGCCGTGATCTGATCCTCGGTCACGAAGATATGGGCGTCGTCCTGGGTGAAGGCGCGCACGCGCATGAGCCCGTGCAGCGCCCCGGAGGGCTCATAACGGTGCACCTTGCCGAACTCGGCATAGCGGATCGGCAGCTGGTGATAGCTGCGGATGCCCTGCTTGAAGATCTGCACGTGCCCGGGGCAGTTCATCGGCTTGATCGCGTACACGCGCTCATCGGGCGTGCGCGTGGTGTACATGTTTTCGCCGAACTGCGCCCAGTGGCCCGAGGCCTCCCAGAGACTGCGGTCCATGAGCTCCGGCCCACTGACTTCCTGGAAGCCGGCGGCCTGCTGCTTGAGGCGCATGTAGTTGATCAGCGTCTGGAAAATCTGCCAGCCCTTGGGGTGCCAGAACACCGCGCCCGGGGCCTCCTCCTGCATGTGGAACAGATCCAGCTCGCGGCCAATGCGCCGATGGTCGCGCTTCTCGGCCTCCTCGAGCCGGTGCAGATACTCATCGAGCTGCTTCTGATCGGGCCAGGCCGTGCCGTAGATCCGCTGCAGCATGGCGTTGCGCGAATCCCCGCGCCAGTACGCCCCGGCGAGTTTCATCAGCTTGAAGGCGCGCAGCTTGCCGGTCGAAGGCACGTGCGGTCCGCGGCACAGATCCACCCAGTCTCCCTGTCCGTACAGGCTGATGGGCTCATTGGCCGGAATCGCGGCGATGATTTCGGCCTTGTAGTGCTCGCCGAGGTTCTTGAAGAAGCTCACCGCCTCATCGCGCGCCATCACGCGGCGGTGAACCGGCTGATCGGCCTTGGCGAGCTCTTTCATGCGCGCCTCGATCGCTGCCAGGTCCTCCGGCGTGAATGGCCGGGAGTAGGCAAAGTCGTAATAAAAGCCATCCTCGATCACCGGTCCGATCGTCACCTGGGCGTCGGGGAACAGCTGCTTGACCGCCTGCGCCAGCAGATGCGCCGTGGAGTGGCGGATGACCTCGAGTCCATCGGCATCGCGCTCGGTCACGACGCTCAGGCGCGCGTCGCGATCGATCACGAACGAGGTGTCGACCAGCCGGCCATCGACGCGGCCGGCCAGCGCGGCGCGTGCCAGACCCGAGCCGATGCTCTGTGCGACTTCAGCCACGCTGACGGCGTGCTCAAAGCTGCGTTGGCTGCCGTCCGGCAGGGTGATGACTGGCACTTAGCGGGGGCCTTAGCGGGGCGCAGGTCGCGGGTGATCTGGGGCGCGAAGTGTCACACATGGGCGCGCATGGCATCAACACCCCTGCCGGCAGGTATACTGGCGGCCACTTCAAAAAGCGCACATCAAGGAGCGCACAGCGATGAGCACTGCCAAGCAGACCACCAATCTGAAAGCCGCGAAACAGCGCCGCACGGCGCCGCTGCAGACCACGAGCGACCTGGGCGCGGATGCCACGCGCGACATCACCGCCGAACTCAATGCGCTGCTGGCCGACACCTTCGCGCTGTACATGAAGACCAAGAATTTCCATTGGCACATGTCTGGACCGTATTTCCGCGACTATCACCTGCTGCTGGACGAGCAGGCCGATCAGATCTACGCCACGGCCGACCCCATCGCCGAGCGCGTGCGCAAGATCGGCGGCACGACCATCCGCTCCACCGGGCACATCGCTCGGCTGCAGCGCCTGGCGGACAATGACGCCGATTTCGTCACGCCCTCGGGCATGTTGGCCGAACTGCGCGAAGACAATTTGCGACTGGCCGCGTTCATGCGTGAGACGCACGAGCTGTGCGACAAGTACGGCGATGTCGCCACGGCGAGCCTGATCGAGCAGTGGATCGATGAAACCGAACGGCGCGTGTGGTTCCTGTTCGAGAGCGGGCGGCGGATCTGAGCGTTCGCGGAAGGGCGCCACGATGCTCTTAATGTTACGGCATCGAAAGATGTCGTAACATACGGATATTTATAATATATATGGCGGCGCTCGCCAGCGCGAGCGATACCGCGGCGACACCGCCGATTCGGCAGGCAAAATTTTTCCCGGCGCGTGGGGGCCACAACGCCACGTGAGCCGGTCATAACACGTAGACCTTTGCTGTGTTCCTAGGGGGTGCCATTGGCCACGGCGGGCGGTGGGTCAAGCAAGCTCAGCGAGTGGTTTCGAGAGTGGCAGCTGCCGTTGCGCCGCTTTCTCGCCCGCCGGCGCAGCGGTTGCGCGGCCGACATTGAAGACATCGCGCAAGAGGTGTTTCTAAGATTGCTCAGATATGACCGCTCGGAACTCATCGATTACCCGCAGGCTTATCTGTTCAAGATTGCCTCCAACGTGTCCGCCGAGTGGGCGATGCGCTCCAGTCGCCGCATGCCGCACCACTCGGAGTGGCTCACGGAACTGGTCGACGCCCTGTCGCCCGAAGCGCAGCTCGAGCGTGAAGCCGTGGATGAGCAGCTGCACGCTGCCATCGATGCGCTGCCGGCGCGAGCGCGCGAGATCGTGCGATTGCACTTCGGGGACGGCTTGACCCACGAGGCCATTGCCCACCGATTGGGCGTGACGCGCAAGATCGTCAAGCGCGATATGGCGCGCGCCTACGCCTCGCTACGCATCAGCCTGGACAATCTGGACTAACGCCATGAGCTCGGACGCACAGATCGAGAACCGGCGGCGAACCGCCGAGCAAGCCGCATTCTGGCTGCTGACCTTGCAGTCCGAAGAGCTCTCGACGGCGCAACATGCCGAGCTCATCGACTGGCTGCGCGAATCGCCGCTGCATATCTCGGAAATGCTGCGGGCGAGCCTCGTGCAGCGCGATCTGGCTGCTTTCAAGCATTGGCAGCGCATCGCGCGGCTGGACGATGCGTCCTCCGGCGCAGTGATCGCCCTGCACGGGAACCCGACAGCCGCCGCGCCGAACGCGGTCGCTGCCCCGACCGGCCCGGCTACCCCAAGCGACCCGGCTGCGCGGAGCTTCCCTGTGCATCACCACCTGCGCAGCGCGCTGCTGCTGGCGGCCGGCGTCGCTGGCTTGTGTCTGCTCGGCATGCTTGCGTTCACGCGCCTGGACCAAACCGTGCTCAGAACCCAGCTGGGCGAGCGGCGTGAGATGACCCTGGCGGACAGCAGCGTCGTGGATCTGGCCCCAGACAGCGAGCTCGTGGTGCGCTATCGAACGCGCGAACGCCTGATCGTGCTCAATCACGGCGAGGCCTTGTTTCACGTCGCCAAGAATCCGAGCCGCCCGTTCATCGTGCAGGCCGCGGCGACGCGGGTGCGCGCCGTGGGCACGGTGTTCAATGTCGAGCGCGGCGATGAGGGTGTCTCGATCACGGTGGTCGAGGGTCGCGTGTCCGTGAGTCAGCAGCCGGCGCCTGCCGCCGCAAACTCGCCGGCCGAGTCCTGCGCGACGGCACTGTGCCTCGGGGCGGATGAACAGGTCTCGATCTCCCCCGCCGGCCGCGCTACCTCCGTGCGCAAGGTGCAAAGCGAGGCCGAAGTCGGCTGGGCCAGCGGGCAGCTGGTATTTGAGAACGAAACCATCGCCGAGATCGCCCATCGATTCAATCTCTACAATCGCACGCAGATCCAGGTACTCGATGCCGATCTGGCGGCTCGGCGCATCAGCGGCATATTTCGCGTCAGCGATCCGGAATCCTTTGTCGCCTTTATACAATCGGTCGCCGGCGCCCAGGTCGCGCAGCGCGATTCGAATCACATCGCGTTGGGTTCGCAGGCGCGAACCAGCAACGGCACTGTGCAGCAATAATCCATCGGGCGCGATGCCGCGCCTCGATCACAACTAGATTTGTTTTGGGGAAAGGGGGGCCATGCCGACGGCACACCCGGTCTACACCAAGCCAACGCAATTCATACGAATCGTGGCACGGGGATATGTAGTGGCAGCTTTCATCGCCGGGCTCGGATCAGCCTCGGTCGATGCGTCGTCGGCGATCGAAACCTCCATGCAGCAGGTGCGCTGGCAGGTGTCGATCGGGCGCTTGTCGCTGAACGATGCATTGACGCAGCTGGCGCGACAAGTCGGCATACAGATCGCGCGGTTCTCGGACGTCGACTCGACCAGCATCGTGGTCGGTCCGGTGTCGGGCTCCTATACGCGTGAAGAGGCCCTGACTGTTTTGCTCAAAGGAACCGGTCTGACCTATCGATTCGTCAACGATCACACCGTTGCGATCATCCGTCAGAGCGCGAATCCGCCGGCGACTTCGGCTTCGCCAGCTGCGCAACCCCCGCCCACGAGTCCGTCCCCCGATAGCGGGGCCAATGGCGCTGGCAACAACACCAGCCAGGGGGACACCAACATGGGCAGTGCGAGCGAGAAACCCAAGCATCAGACTCTTTTATCGCGACTACTGGGACTGTCTGCGCTGTGCAGCGCCGCTGCGCTGCCGCCGGGCCACGCCTGCGCGCAGGAGGCCGCAGCGGGTGATGCGCTGCAGGAGGTGGTCGTGACTGCCGAAAGGCGCAATGCGGACATTCAGACGACCTCGGTGTCGGTCACGGCCATTTCAGGTAGCGAGCTGCTGGACAAGCACATCGATGTCATTGCCGATCTGGAAACGCAGGTGCCCGGACTGTCGGTGACGGACAGCGGCTTCACCCAGAACATCAACATCCGCGGCATGGGCAATTCCACGGCATCGCCGACCGTGACGACCGGCGTGCCGGTGTATCGCGACGGCCTGTATCAGCCCGAGGCGATACTGCTGACCGAGCCGTTCTACGACATTGCCGATGTCGAGGTGCTGCGCGGTCCGCAGGGGACTATTGTCGGGCAGAACTCCACCGGTGGCGCGCTGGTGATCACCTCCGCCAATCCGAACTTCGACGGGGTCAACGGCTTCGCCGAAGTACTCGGCGGCAGCTACCAGGAGCGCAAAGTCGACGGCGCCGTCAACCTGCCGATCAACGATGTGCTGGCGGCCCGTGTGGCCTTCAACATCGAGGATCGGGGCAGTTTCTTCGAGGATATTGGCCAAAACATCGGCCAGGCCTCGGCACAGGTCAGCAGCTATCCCGGCCAGATCGATGAACGGAACTTTCGCGTCGGCCTGCTGTTCAAGCCCACCGACAACTTCCAGGCCCTGTTCAAAGTGGAGATCAATGATCTGAGCACGGGCGGTCTGACACCACGGCCGCTGCCGCCCTGCCCCATCTGCGCACCGGACTCGAGCTTCTATCAGTACGGCTACAACGGCCCGAGCATCTACAATGGCTTTCAGAATCTGGGCATCTACCAGCTCGATTACAACACGCCCGAGATGCAGAACGACCGGGCCGATCGCTTCAGCCTCGAGCTGCGTTACATCCTGCCCGGCGACATCACCCTGCGCTCGTTGAGCGGCTATCAGAATTTGTACGAGCAGCGCGTGGATGATGCCGATGCGTCCGCAGCCCCGGTCGGCGCCGGCGGCAGCTTCTGGGAACACACCATCGGCCCGGATCCGTACTACAGCCAGGAGTTCGATCTGATCTCCCCTGACACCGGCAAGCTGACCTGGATGACCGGCGCCTCCTACTTCTGGCGCTCCACGCCGGTCGAACTGGTCGAATACCCTTATGGCGCCCCGGTGGAGCCGAACGGCGCCGGCGCCAACGTCGATGTCCACATCGGCACGCACGTGCGTCTGGCGGGCCTGTTCGGTCAGCTCAGCTATCAGATCGCACCGTCGCTGCAGATACAGGCGGGCGCGCGTCTGAACGCCGATGGCGAGTCTACCTCCGGCGCCATCACGATTCCCGGGCCCGGCATCGTGCTGTCCAACGTCGGTGACTATTCCAAAGACGTCCCCACGGGCAAGGTGAGCCTGAACTGGACGCCCATCGCCGGACAGTTCCTGTACGCCTTCTGGGCGCGAGGATTCAAGGACGGCGGCATCAACAACGCGCTCAGCGACTTCAAGCCCGAGTACGTCAATGACTACGAGCTCGGCTGGAAAGGGGATTTCTTCGGCGGACATTTCCGCACCCAGCTCGGTGGCTACTACATGCAGTACTACGGCATGCAGCAGCAGGTGCTCAATCCGCTCGGCGGCGGCAACACCGTCATCAATCTGGGCAATTCGACCATCGAAGGCCTGGAGTGGTCCGCGCAGGCACGGCTGGGCGGCTGGATCGCGAACGCTGGCATTGCGCTGAACCATTCGGCACTGGGCAATGCCAAGGCCATCGCCGCCTACGAGCTGTCGGCCGCGATCAACACCAATCTGCCGCAGTGCGCCCCCGGACAGGCGGCTGGCTGCAACAACTATCTGCCGTATACCCTGAGCCTGAACGGCGAGGCCAACCCGTATTCACCCACTTTTCAGGGCAACGTCTCGGTTTCCTATGCGTTCACCATCAGTGATACCCAGACCGTGACGCCACGGGTGGATTACTCTTATACGGGCAAGCAGTACGCCTCGATATTTCAGAACACCGACTTCTATCTGCTCAGCGCGCGCAATCTACTTGGTCTGTACCTGAGCTATGACTACAGAGCCTGGCAGATCCAAGCCTTCATGCACAATGTGACCAATGAGGTCTACATCGCCGGCATCGGCGGCGCCACCGGCACCGCCGGCTCCAGTGGCACCGATGCCTTCTATGGCGACCCACGCACCTTTGGCATCAGCATCAAGACCAAGTTTTAATCAAGGCCATGGCGCGAGCACGGCTCGCGCCATGGCTTGAGCCAGCGCGGCCGGTGCAAGTCGCTATCCAGCGCACAGATTCAGGCCCCGAATCGGGCGAGAATCCCTGGCCGCAGTGACGCGGGCGATGACACCGCATCCCTCTCATGCTCTGGATTGCCAGCTCGCTGTTCTTTGTATGGTGCGCGTACCGCGAGGTGCACTGGAGCATCGTTGCGCCGCCCGGGTTTACATTTCCTCATCAGCTGTCGAAGGCCTACCTGGGTATCGTCTTGAGCCTGGCCGCGCTGCTGGCCTGGCCGCCGGTACATGTCTGGCATTTTGAGCGCTTCCTGTCGGCGACAGCCACCGAGCTGGCAGATGACCATCGCGCCAAGGTTCACTGCAACACGATCTTCGACACCATGCTCGACCCCGACATGCTGTTCGCCGGCCACGCCAATTTCAGTACTGGAGAAATTGGCATTCAGCAGCCCTGGTGCGACCGGTTGATGGCCTATCTGCGCCACCCCGAGCGCGCCTCGACCGTGGAACTGCAGAGCCTGAACCTCCTCACGCACGAAAGCATGCACGTGCGTGGCGAGCACAATGAAGCCCGGACCGAATGTCAGGCCGTGCAGCGCAACTACCGTACTGCCCGTATGCTCGGGGTTCCCGACCGCATCGCCAAGCAAAACGCCCTGGACTATTACACCGGCCCCTATCAGCAGCGCGGCGTCATCGGCGGCATGCAGGCTGAGTATTATTCCGTGGAATGCGCACCCGGCAAATCGATGGACGAGCATCTCAGCGATTCGACCTGGGCGACACCGTAGCCGTACCCAGGGCACATCGAATCGATTAGGGGTCTTGCGCCAAAGCTCGCTCGATAGTCGCAAGCGGTAGAAAGAGCCGCAGCGGTTGGCTTGGAAAGGGAATAAAGTCGAAATGCTGGTAGAACGCCGCCGCTTGCTGATCTTTCGCGTCGACGACTAGAACCAGCGTGCCGACGGTCTCCGAGGTCATCAGCACTTTCTGCATGGCGTCGAGCAATAAGTGCTCACCCAATCCTTGCCGCGTATGGTTGGAATCCACTGCGAGGCGACCCAGCATCGCTGCAGGCATGTGTTCGTACCTTGGAAGGCGCCGCTTCACCTCATCTGTGAGCTCGACGAGCCTGACGGCGTACGAAGACAATGTGTAATAGCCGCGAATCCGGCTGGGTTGATTTGCGTCAGGTAACACCCAGCAGACGCTGATGTTCCGATCTTGATCTTGCCGTGCCTGGCGGCGCAGGTATTGATCTAGTGCCGGTGTTCCACAACTGAAAGCCTCTCGGTCGTGTTGTGGCCCGAGAGGCACTGTTGGCGGTTGAGCCAAGGGAGGCTATCGGCGCTCTTCGGTCGCGTCCCGATAGCGAGCAGCGGCGGCGCGTAGCCCGGCGCTTGGAGCAGGCGGTGTCAGCATGGCTGCGACAAATGTGGCGCGGTCACGCTCGTCAGTCAGCGCCATGCCTTCGTAGCGCTGGATCGTTTCAAGAGCTACCGCCTGGGCAGCCCCCATGACGAAATCGGTAAGGCTTCGGCCACTGAGTTCTGCAGCGCGCTCCAGAGAGCGCTTTTGCTCTGCTCCAATACGCGCCTCAAAGCGTTCAGGTTTTCCTGCGAGGGCCATAGCTAGATTCCTCTAATCACACGGAATTGTACGGCAATTTGCCGTACAGCTCAAGCCATGGCGCTCCTAAGTCATCCCGCCATACTCGGGATGATACGGTTCTAACTAATTGTTTTTACATATATTTCTAGCCATCGCGGCTCGCTGATCCCGAGCAGCGGCAACTTGGACGAGATCTGCCATCAGCCCTAACGAAGTCCTCTTTTCGGAAAATCCAGTGTTATTACAAATGTCATAACGCTCGATCTGACGACCCGGGGCCACACGCGGCGCCATCGGGGCATCGCGGGGGTCGTGGAATCGCACGCGCGGCGCGAGCGATAGGGCTTCAACGTTTTCTCGGCTTTTTACGCACAGCCGATTGGCGAACGGCCGATTTCGGACGCCTTGGGGTCATCGTGGTCTTCCGGGTCGAGGACATGACGAAACGGCGCGCGTCACGCAGGAGTTCCGTCAGATCGGTGCGGGTGATCTTTGCTAAACGGACGAGCACGGTGGGGTGCGGCGCATAATGATCGGTGACGTAGTAGGTATCGGGATGCTCCCGAAGTAGCTGCGCACGGTGTTCGAGATCGATACACACGACGATGCTATTTGCTTCGGCGGACTGGTTGGCGGGGATGCAGGCCAGGAGCTTTCCACCCAGCTTCAGCGCAGGGACGCCATACCCGATGTCGTCGACAACATTGGGTAAGGCAAGACCAAGCTCCCTCACCGTATCAAAATTGATCATTCCCATCGCATTCCCATCGCGGCGGAAAACGGTGAATGGTAGGCGCGAGTGGGATCGAACCACCGACCACCACCATGTCAAGGTGGTGCTCTACCACTGAGCTACGCGCCTAGCGTCAAAGGGTCCGGAACGATACCGGAGCACGCCCCGAGCCGCAATATTTCACACGGCCTTGGCGTTGCCCGCGGTGGCGGCCGCGGCTGCCGCCTGCGTGGCCGCCGCCTGCTCATCGTAGGAGGTCGATGCGGCCAGGTCGAGCTCGAGCTGGCGCAACTGCTCGACCTGATCGCGCAGCAGCGCGGCCTGTTCGAACTCCAGATTGCGCGCGTGCCGATACATGTCGGCCTCGAGGCGCTTGAGCTCGCGGGCGATATCGGCCGAGCTGTGCAGCTTGCGCGTATCCAAGGCGACGCTCTTGCCCTCGCCGCGGGCCCGGCGCCCGGGGCGCCCGGCGCCCGCCGTGCGCGCGCCCTCCATGATGTCCATGACCGGTTTGACGATGCTGCGCGGGGTGATGCCGTGCAGCGTGTTGAACTCGACCTGCTTGGCGCGGCGGCGATCGATTTCGGCGATCGCGCGCTGCATCGAACCGGTCATCGTGTCGGCATACAGGATCGCCCGACCGTTCAGATTGCGCGCTGCGCGTCCCATGGTCTGGATCAGTGACCCTTCAGAGCGCAGGAAACCTTCCTTGTCCGCATCGAGGATGGCCACCAGCGCCACCTCGGGCATGTCCAATCCCTCGCGCAGCAGGTTGATGCCCACCAGCACATCGAAACGCCCCAAGCGCAGATCGCGGATGATCTCCACGCGCTCGACCGTCTCGATATCGGCGTGCAGGTAGCGCACACGTACGCCGTGCTCGTGCAGGTACTCGCTCAGATCCTCAGCCATGCGCTTGGTCAGGGTCGTGATCAGCACGCGCTCCTGCGCGGCCACGCAGCGCTGGATCTCCGACAGCACGTCGTCCACCTGGGTGCGCACGGGGCGGATCTCGATCAGCGGGTCGACCAGCCCGGTGGGCCGCACCACCTGCTCGACCACCTGCGAGGATTTGCTGGCCTCGTACTTACCGGGCGTGGCCGAGACGAAGATCATCTGCGGCGCGAGCCGTTCCCATTCCTCGAACTTCAGTGGCCGGTTGTCGAGCGCTGAGGGCAGACGAAAGCCGTATTCGACCAGCGTCTCCTTACGCGAGCGATCACCGCGGTACATCGCCCCCAGCTGCGGGATGGTCTGGTGGCTCTCATCGACCACCAGCAGCGCATTGGGCGGCAGATAGTCGTACAGGCAGGGCGGCGGCTCGCCGCTCTCACGCCCCGACAGATAGCGCGAATAGTTCTCGATGCCCGAGCAGTAGCCGACCTCCTTGATCATCTCCAGGTCGAACTGCGTGCGCTGCTCCAGCCGCTGCGCCTCGACCAGTTTGCCGTCGGCATACAGCACCGCGAGGCGCTCGCGCAGCTCCTCGCGGATCAGATCAATCGCTTCCATGAGGCGGTCGCGCGGCGTCACGTAATGCGTACCGGGATAGACCGTGAAGCGCGGGATGCGCCCGATCACCGCACCGGTCAGCGGGTCGATCAGCGACAGGTTTTCGAGCTTGTCGTCGAACAGCTCGACGCGCACCGCGTCGCGCCCGGATTCGGCCGGGAAGACATCGATGATATCGCCGCGCACGCGATAAGTGCCGGGCTGCAGGTCCATGTCGTTGCGCGTGTACTGCATCTCGGCCAGGCGTCGCAGCAGGCGGCGCTGATCGATGTGCTCCCCGCGCACCAGGTGCAGCACCATCGACAGATAGGCCTGCGGGTCGCCCAAGCCATAGATCGATGAGACCGTGGCGACGATGATCGAGTCGCGCCGCTCCAGCAGCGCCTTGGTGGCCGAGAGCCGCATCTGCTCGATGTGCTCGTTGACCGAGGAGTCTTTTTCTATGTACGTGTCGCTCGAGGGCACGTAGGCCTCGGGCTGGTAGTAATCGTAGTAGGAGACGAAATACTCGATGGCATTGCGCGGGAAGAACTCGCGCAGCTCGCCATAGAGCTGCGCCGCCAGCGTCTTGTTGTGCGCCAGCACCATGGTCGGGCGCTGCACGCGCTCGATCACGTTGGCAATCGTGTAAGTGTTATGGACCAGCGCACCGCCTAGGCCGGCCAGGAACGTCTCCGGACCCGGCACTGAGAGGTCATACACATGGGGATGGGCATACTCGATGCGCTCGACGCTGCGCACCGGCGACCAGCGCACCCTGCAAAGCCCGCGCATGCTCTGCCAGCGGCTCCACGTGGCCAGGTCGGTCACCTTCTGCGCGTACAAGTGCTGGCCCACGACATTCAGCAACCGCCCGAGCAGCGCGCGGCTTGGTCGCCTCTTGCCGCTTTCAATCAAACTGAGCATGGGACGCGAGCACCCGGCACCGTGCGCAACCGCCTGCATGGACAAGCCCGCAGCCCTGCGCAAGTCGCGCCAGGCACTACCCGCAATCGGCACGACATCGACGTTGGTATCGCCCTTGCGGGTCAAGGCCTGCTCGAGCTTGCGGCGCTTTTCGGAATGGTCAAAGCCCACGCTCTGCGCGAACCGCTGCACGTCGTCCCGGCCGGAAATCGTCACGTCAAGGTAATCGCCGCCGGCGTGCGCGGAATTGGTGGCCCTCTTCCGGGTTCGACGCAAGCGTGCATGGATACCGAAGCGCTTCAACGCATAGGCAAGGTCCGAGGCCAGCTGCTCGCTTGCAGTGGTCGCGATCACCCGGCCTTGCGCTGAGACCGTGGCATCGCCGTCGAAGTAGGCGCGCAGCAGACAGCCCAACGAGTGATCGGCTAATCGTGGCCAGAACTCCGGCAGCCGTTTGTGCCGCGCGCTCTTGCCGCACAGCGTACCCAGGAGGGCGGTAAGTGCCGCGGATGAGACCTGATAGTCCGAGGACGGGCGAATCCCAAACGACAACCCTAAATCGCTCAGCGCCCCCTCTATCCGGGCACGGATCGCAGGCTCCCAGTTGGCGAGAATGAGGTATCGGTGCTGGCAGTTCCCCTCGGCGATGTAATAGCCGAACAGTGCCAGCAGAGAATCGGTCAGCTCAAGGCGCGCCGGCAGCCGACACGAGCGCTTCTTGCCACCAACGAAGGCCACATCTGACCAACACGCGCGCCCTAACCCATCTGTTGCGGCCACCAAGTGCAGGAAGTGATGAACTTTGAGCCCGCGGCCCCGTATACCGTGACGCATTGCCGCCAGTTTTGCGTAGGGATTGATTGCACAGCCTCTCAGGGCGGTCACGAATGATCCGGTCCCCGTCGCGGCCACGTACTCCAGGATGGGAGCCTCGGCAAAAACCGAAAGCTTGGTATTGACCAGGTACGGCACGATGTCCAGGGTCTGCAGACCTTCGGACCGCGTCGGTGGTCGTGCCAATGTCTCGGGCATGGGCAGGTGGTCGCTGGCGCGCGCCTCTTCGGTTCGAATCAGCTGCAGCGTGCCGTCCCGAAGAACCCAGAGATTGTGGTCGCCGGTCAGGGTCAGCTCGCGACCACAGCGCGTGCGCAGACGAAACATCCTGTCGGGCGCGCTGTGACGCAGGAACGCCGCGACCGGATATTCGCCGGTGGCGCCGCGCGATGGGTCGTAAGCCAGTGTGAAGAAGGCGCGGCTGGCACAGGCGTAGCGCTGCGTCTCGGCGCCCTCACCGGCGTCCAATCCCTGCGCGGCCATCAACTCATCGATGAACGGGCCGGCCTTGACCAGCGTTGCCCGTCGTTGACCACGCACCTGTTCGATCAGGTACAGCGGGTCGTCGTAGCCGATGCTCTTGCCGCTGCCGGTAACGCCGAGCAGCGTCTGATGGGCAAGCCCGGACTCGAGCCCATCGATGAGCCCTTCGATGGCCTGCGGCTGATCGCCGGCGGGCACATAGTTCGCTTGCAATTCAAAGCGATCAGTGGGTTCGTTCATGCGGTGTGGCGTTCATCAGTCGTGGTCGCGGCGGATCGAATCCCGTAATATAACTCCCGATCGCCCATGGCGGTCGCTGGCTGAAATCTCTTAGGGGAACTTGTGTGGCTTTGACCGTTTCCAGACGCGCGCAGCGCGTCAAACCCTCGCCGACGCTGGCCGTGACCGCACTTGCCGCGCGCCTGAAGGCCGAAGGCAAGGACGTGATCGGCTTGGGTGCGGGTGAACCCGACTTCGACACCCCGGTACATATCGCCGACGCCGGCGTACAGGCGATTCGCGGCGGCAGCACGCGCTACACCAATGTCGACGGCACGGTGGAGCTCAAGGACGCCGTGATCGCCAAGTTCAAGCGCGACAATGGCATCAGCTACGAACGCCCGCAGGTTCTGATCTCGAGCGGCGCCAAGCAGACGATTTTCAACCTCTGCATGGCCGTACTCGACACCGGCGATGAAGCCATCATCCCGGCCCCTTTCTGGGTCTCTTACCCGGACATGGTCATGCTCGCGGACGGCATCCCGGTCACCCCGAGCGCCGGTCCCGAGCAGGGTTACAAGATTAGCCCTAAGCAGCTGGCCGCCGCGGTCACGAACAAGACGCGTCTGTTCCTGCTCAACAGCCCCAGTAACCCGACCGGCGCGGCCTACACGCGTGCCGAGCTGCGCGCGCTCGCTGATGTGCTGGTGCAAAACCCCCGTGTGCTGATCGGCACCGACGACATGTACGAGAAGATCTATTGGGGCGCCGAGCCGTTCGTGAGCCTGCTGACGGTCGCGCCGGAGCTCTATGACCGCACGGTCACGATCAATGGCTGCTCCAAGGCCTATGCCATGACCGGCTGGCGCATCGGTTACTGCGGCGGCCCGAAGGAAATCATCACCGCGATGGCCACGATCCAGGGCCAGTCGACCTCCAACGCCTCGAGCATCTCGCAGAAGGCCGCCGTGGCCGCGTTGAACGGCGACCAGCAGTGCGTCACCGATATGAATCGGGCCTTCAAGGAACGACACGACTTCGTGGTCGCCGCTCTCAACAGCCTGCCGGGCGTGTCCTGCCTGCCCGGTGCCGGCACGTTCTACGCCTTCGCGGACGTGCGCGGGGCGATGCGCAATCTGGGCCTGCGCGACGACAATGCCTTCTGCGAGTACTTGATCAACAAGGCGCTGGTCGCCGTGGTGGCTGGCTCGGGATTCGGCGCTCCGGGACACATGCGGCTTTCCTTCGCCTGCAGCAAGGAAATGCTGGAAAAAGCGATCTCGCGCATGCGCGCCGTGCTGCCCGAGCAAGCGCAGGTCAAAACCGCTTGAAGCAGCGATGCGGGGCCCGAGCCCGCCGTAAGTCCTTGACGAGGTGACCCCAAACCTTAAGAATTCGCGCCGCCTTGCGAAGTGCCCACCCAAGCGCCCCCTTCCGGGGCGCACCGTCTACTCCCCGGTAGCTCAGTTGGTAGAGCGTCGGACTGTTAATCCGTTGGTCGTTGGTTCGAGTCCAACCCGGGGAGCCAATTGATCTTTAAAAACAGCTACTTACGGATCATGTTGTCGATCTCGGACTATGTTGCAGTGCGATTTCGTGCAAATTCGTGCAGCGCGCAGTCGCTAGCTAAGTCTCCGCCTTATACTCGGATCCCATTTTGCGTATAATTATTTATACTCAGTTTTGGAACCGCGTATAAGGATCGCTCCATGGCCGCCCCGTCGCTTGTCATCCAAACGACCTATGCCGAACTATTGCAGCGGTGCTCCGTGGCATCGTTTAACGATGCGTTTCCCGAGGACGGGGCATTTATATCGAAGACAATCAACAAGAGGCGCTATTGGTACTTTCAAGTATCGACCAAGAATGGTCGAGAACAGCGCTATGTGGGCCCGGAAACGCCTGAATTGGTAGAACGGATTGCGGACCACAAGCAGGCCCGGAACGATGAAAAAGAGCGTCGCGCCCTGGTCTCCACGCTGGTGCGTTCCTTTGGTCTCACGGCTCCAATCCCGATCATAGGCGAACTCATTTCCGCACTCGCCAACGCTGGGATCTTCCGGCTACGCAGCGTGCTCGTCGGGACGGTTGCCTACCAAAGCTACCCCGCTATCCTCGGAGTCAAACTTCCCAATGCGCTGCTGCAGACATCGGATGTCGACATCGCCCAATTCAAGAATGTGTCAATCGCAGTCGGGGACAAAACTCCGCCCATGCTCGAGGTGCTTAAGCGGGTTGAGAAGACCTTCCGCGAAGTACCCAACCTTTCCAGCAATCGCACGACCAGCTATGTCGCCAAGGGCGGCCTGCAAGTCGAATTTCTGACTCCGAACGAAGGACCCGACACGGACGAGCCCCAAGCTTTACCTGCGTTGCAAACGGATGCACAGCCGCTGCGCTTCCTGGACTTCTTGATATACGAACCCGTGCCCGCGGTGATCCTGCACGGCTCAGGCATTCACGTGCATGTACCCCGTCCAGAACGCTACGCGGTACATAAATTGATACTGGCCCACCGCCGTAGTGCGGCAGCGGCAAAGCGAGACAAGGATCTCAAACAAGCCGCGGCATTGTTGGAAGTACTCACCGAGAAGCAGCCCCACGAGCTGAAACAAGCCTGGGAAGAAGCCTATGGGCGCGGACCTAGCTGGAAGCGGCTCTTGCTGCAAGGTATGGAGCGTATCGACCAGCGTGCTCGCGACTTGACGCTCAAAACTCTGGGTCGAACTCGAGACGTCATACCCGGCATCGATCTAACATTTGAAGATCAAACCCAGCGCTACGATTCTGAGAGGGAGGTAGTGAGCTTCGTTGGAAATGCATTGGGTCATGCTGTCAATTGTGCCGTCAGCCGTGAG
>Ga0302325_10011496_pt1 | contig 19057 bp, 12 predicted proteins | sample Palsa_T0_2_FD_201948 | JGI IMG/M metagenome (GOLD analysis project Ga0302325, IMG submission 201948) | Peat permafrost microbial communities from Stordalen Mire near Abisko, Sweden - Palsa_T0_2 | ecosystem: Environmental > Terrestrial > Soil > Palsa > Peat permafrost | place: Sweden: Abisko...
GACCGGCTCGGCTACGGACGCATCGAGATTCTCACCAAGCCCGGCACCGACAAAATCCACGGCCAGATTGAAGCGCGCGGCAACGACTCCGCCTTCAACTCGCAGAACCCGATCCTGCAAAACGCCACCGAGCCGTCTTACAACTCCTGGGATCTCCACGGTTCCATTGGTGGCCCTCTCTCGAAATCCGCGTCGTACTTCGTTTCCGTCTTCAACCGCGATCAGCAGAATGAAGCCATCCTGCGTGCCATCGATCCCACCAGCGTGACCACCGCCGATCCCAACGGCATCTCGGTCAACGAAGCCATCGAGAATCCCAGCTCGCGCTTCGACATCAGCCCGCGCCTCGATTTCCAGCTCGGCGCAGCCAACACCTTCACCATTCGCGAGGACTTCAGCCGCAGCGTGAGCACCAACGGCGGCCTCAACGCGCTAAGCCTGCCCCAGCAAGCCATCAACACCCACAGCCTCGACAACACCATCCAGATCGGCGACAGCCTCGTCCTCAGCCCGCACCTCGTCGACGACATTCGTTTCCAGTACCGCCGCATCCGCACCCAGCAGAGCGCGCAGTACAACCTGCCCTCGTATACGGTGCAGGGCTCCTTCAGCGATGGCGGCAACAACTCCCAAAGCGTCGCCGATCACGAAAACGACTACGAGCTGCAGGATTATTTCTCCGGCGCGTTCGGCGCGCATGCCCTCGCCTTCGGCACCCGCCTTCGCGCTTACCAGGATACGAACTACTCCGAGGCCGGCAGCAACGGCTCCTATACGTTCGCGAACCTCACCGCCTTCCTCGGCTGTCTCGATCCCACGCCGGCCGCCACCTGCCAGCCGCGCCAGTACAACTACACCTACGTCACCAATCCCACCGTCCACGCCATCCTTTTCGACGGCGCGCTCTTCTATCAGGACGACTGGAAGGTGAATCAGCGCTTCACCTTCAGCTACGGCCTGCGTTGGGAGACGCAAAATCGCATTAACGACAAGGACGACTGGGCGCCGCGCATCTCCTTCGCCTACGCGCTGGGTCGCGGCTCCGCAAAGCAGCCCGCCAAAACTGTCATCCGCGCCGGATACGGCTGGTTCTATCAGCGCTTTACCGTTCCCAATAACTTCGGCGGCTCCGGTCAGCCCTATATCGCGCAGGTCATCCGCAACAGTCCCGACCTGCTGCACTCGCAAAGTGTCGTCGTTACCAATCCCACGTTCTTTGACCCGACAACGCCAGTGCAGCCCCCAACCTCAGGCTCCTCCGGTACCGGCCGCAACGCGTCCTCCTACTACTTCATCGATCCGCACTTCCGCGCCGCCAACGATATGGAAGCCGCCATCGGTGTCGATCGCCAGATCACGAAGTTCATGACCGGCAACGTCACCTACGTCTTCTCCCAGGGCATCCACCAGTACCTCACCAACAACCTCGGCGCTGTCGGATTGTTTCCAGTCGACGACGCACAGCAGGGAATCTATCCCACTGCTCCCGTTACCGAGCCCACCGAGAACCTCATGACCTTCCAGTCCGGCGGCTTCTACAAAGAGCACCAGCTCATGGTCACTGGAACCGCGCGCTATCGCCGCTTCAGCATCATGTCCAACTACACCTACTCGAACGCGCATGGCGATACCAGCGGAGCCACCTCGGTTCCTTCCGTCGCCAGCTTTCCCGGCCTCGATTATGGGCGCACCAACTTCGACGTTGGCAACCGCTTCATGATCTTCGGTAACGTCACGCTGCCCTGGCAGGTTTCCGCCTCGCCCTTCCTTGTCGCGAACTCCGGCAATCCGTACAACATCACCACCGGCCAGGACCTCACCGGCAACAACCAGTTCAACGCTCGCCCCACGTTCGCCGCCTCTTGCACCGAAACCGGCGCCGTCGACACCCGCTTCGGCTGCTTCAATACCGATCCCTATGGAACCGGCGAAAAGATCATCCCCTACGGTTTCCTGACCGGCCCCTCGAACGTCAGCCTCAACATGCGCCTCAGCAAAGTCATCGGCATAGGTCCCAAAGTCGAAGGCGGCCGTGGCGGAGCGGGTGGCGGAGGCGGGGGTGGTGGTCCCCGTGGCGGCGGGATGGGCGGTCCCGGGCTGATGGGCGGTCTCAGCGGAAGCCGCGGCGGTCCTGGCCGCCTCGACGCGGCCGTCTCCCGGAAATACAGCCTCACCTTCTCCGCCTTCGGCAGCAACCTGCTGAACCACGAAAACCTGGGAACGCCGAACGGCGTCCTGGCCTCGCCCTACTTCGGCACTTCGCAATCGCTGGCCGGCGGATTCTTCGGCGCCTCGACAGCAGGGAACCGCAGCATCTTCCTGCAGTCGACCTTTAGCTTCTAGGGCGAAACTAGTAGCCCGGATATTGCCTGGCCCGGAGCCTGGCCTGAGCGTGCCGAAGGCTCTCGATTTTGAGACCCGGATTGCGCGTGAGCGCCCGCCGTTTCGGGCACCGGAATGAGCTCGCTTCGCGAGCTCATTCAGCTCCCCCAACTACTCCAATCCAGCCCGCCAAAAAGGCCCGGCCTTCGGCCGGGCCGAGGGTGCGCCCTCCCCGCCTGGGGTTCGGTCCCCGGAGGAGCCCGCTACGCGGTCTCGCTCCAGCGCCCGAACCCCAAGATTTGTCAAGAGTCTGTGCAAAAGTCCAAAGTAACAACTCAACAAAACAAACAACTTCCAAGCCAAACGCACCGAAGAAATTTGGCAGGTTTTATAGCTGGATTTGGTATCCTAAAGATAGAGGGTAAATAAAGGAAAAGGCCGCCTACCCAGGCGGCCTTTTCCTTTTGCGAAGAAGGGGAACCCGCAAGGCTGGCCAGACTAAGCCTGTCGCGCAAGTATTTTGGAGTGTGATGGATGGACAACTTCAACAGCAGAATCAGATACATAGCCCTCAACCGAGGGTGCATACAAAGTGTCAAGAATGCGACTAAGACTAACAGAATCCTATTCTTACGTGTCGCGGAGCCCCTCCTAGGAAAATGCGTTTTTCCCGGGCCGACACCGCGAAGCCAGTCGCCCCTCTTCCGCGAAGCCGGCGCCCGAATCGCAATCAAGAAGCCTCAGCCGCCGAGGCGAAGGCAGTCAGAGACAGACCATCGAACCGCACGCAGCGTCTCCAATCGTCCCACAAATTGTTGGACAACTTCCACTGCGGAATCAAATACATACGCGTCGAACCGAGGTGGGCAATAACTGTCCCCTGGGAGGCATAAACCAAATGGAATCAAATTCGTACCTGTCGAACTCTGTCGCCCCCAAAAATCAGCGTTTTTGGTCTTTCCAGAGCCGATACAGCCCCCAGGCCGCGACCGTGCTCGAGTCCCCAATGGTCCCATCGAGCAACATCCGCTCGAAGTCGACGATCAAGGTCGGCCGCAGAACCAGGTCGTGCTCCTCAGGGTCAGGATCGGTGCCGCCCGGAGTCAGCCCGGTGGCCAGAAAAACATGCTGCCTCTGCCGAGCAAAACCATAAGCGATCCACATGCTCCCCAGAAAGGTCATCGTCGCCGCCGTCAACCCGGTTTCCTCCCGCAACTCGCCCCGCGCCAGCTCTTCGGGATCAACATCGGCCGTCTCCCACCCACCCTGGGGCAGCTCGAGCGCCCGCTGCTGGATCGTGTACCGGAACTGCTCGATGAGGTAAACCGTGTCGCCCTCGATCGGCAGGATGATCGCGCAGTCGTCCTTTTCAACAACGCCGTAAATGCCCCGCGCCCCGTTGCCGCGCTCGATTTCGTCCTCGCGCAACCGCAGCCACGCATTCCGATAGACCTCGCGAGAGGAAAGGGTTTTGATGCTCATGGAGACCAGCCTAAAGCACCGCATTACCTCCCGAGCGATTTTCCGCCCCGCGCGTTTGCCCTAATTCCATTGCGTCCGTACCATAAAGAGAGGAAGAACTTGCTCCAGCGTATTTCTCCCGCCGGTAGTCGCCAGCGGGACAACTTCGAAGGCACAATTCGCCGCCCCTTTCACGCAAATTGAGGAAGATCCCGGGCGGCCCCGGAAGGCACACCTTGACAACAGAAACCACTGAATTGAATCCTGCCGCGACGGCGGAAATTGAACCGACAGAACCCGAACACGAAGCGCACGACCGCGGGGCGCACACACACGCGCAGCCCAGCCTCAATCCCGAGTGCACCCGCGAAGTCGAAATCGAAGTGCCTGCCGACGAAGTCTCGAAAGCCTTCCGCACCGTCCTCAAGCGCTATCAGAAGGTCGCCCGCATCCCGGGCTTCCGTCCCGGCAAAGTGCCGGAAACCGTTCTGCGCTCGCGTTTCGCCGGCTCCATTCGCGAAGAAGTGGTCGAAGCCGTAGTGCCCCCGCACTTCCGCGAAGCCATCGTGCAAAAGGGTCTGCACCCTGTCTCGCAGCCGCAGGTCACCGACCTGAAGCTGGAGGAAGGCCAGCCGCTTCACTTTAAAGCTGCCTTCGAAGTTGTCCCCGAGTTTTCCGTCGACGGTTATACCGACGTCAAAGTCGACAAACCCAACACCGAGCTCACTGAAGCTGAGTTCGAGGCCGAGTTTGATCGCATCCGCGACACGCGTTCCAAAATGGAACCCGTAACCGAGGATCGCGGCCTGTCAGACGGCGACTGGGCGCAGATTAGCTTTACCGGCGAACTCGAAGGCGAGAAGTCCGCAGCTCCCGAGGGCGAGGAACCAGCGTCGTCAACGGCTCAGCCGATAGAAGGACAAGACGTTAACGTCGAAATCGGCGGCAAGGACACGGTCCAGGCCTTCAGCGACGCGCTGCGCAGTTCGAAGCCCGGTCAGGAGCTGAAATTCGAAGTAACCTATCCGGGGGATTTCGGACAGAAGCGTCTGGCAGGTAAAACGGTGGCGTACCACGTTGAGGTTAAAGGCATTCAAAAGAAGGTGCAGCCTGAGCTCAACGACGAGTTTGCCAAAGAGCTGGGCAGCTACGAGAGCCTCGAAGATTTCAAGAGCAAGTTGAGGGAACATCTCGCAGTTGATAAGAAAAACAGGCTGCTGGCCGATACGCGCAATCGACTGTTGGATGCGCTGGTCGAGAAGTTTCAGTTTCCCGTTCCCGAGTCGCTGGTGCAGAGTCAAATTGACACCAGGCTGGAACGCGGGTTGAGAGCGCTGGCCGCTCAGGGCATGAAGACAGAAGATATGCGCAAGCTGGACTTTGACCGGCTGCGCGAGGCCCAAAGGGAATCGGCCGCCGGCGAAGTGAAAGGAACCTTAGTACTGGATCGTATTGCCGATGTGGAAAACATTCAGGTCAGCGATGACGAAGTAGAGCATGAGCTTCAGGTAATCTCATTGCAAACGCGGGAACCGCTGGAAAGCCTTCGCGATCGGTTGAAGAGCGAAGGAAGTCTGGCTCGAATCCGCGAACAATTGCGACGGGAAAAAACAGGTAGTCTGCTGGTGGAACGGTTGGCCTGAAGGCGCGCAATAGGGCGCGAGTGATTCCTGTCACTGACGATGAGGCGTCAAAGCCTCAGAACTGAGAGTAGAGGAAAAGATGGCGTTAGTACCTATGGTTGTTGAGCAGACGAGCCGCGGCGAGCGGGCGTATGACATTTATTCGCGTCTGCTTCGCGACAACATTATCTTTCTCGGCACGCCGATTGACGACACGATTGCGAACCTGGTGATCGCGCAATTACTTTTTCTTTCCGGCGAAGACCCGGAAAAAGATATTCAGCTCTACATCAACTCGCCTGGCGGATCCATTACGGCCGGCCTCGCGATCTACGACACAATGCAGTTCATTCGCAACGATGTGGTGACCTACTGCATCGGCCAGGCAGCCAGTATGGGCGCGTTTCTTCTGATGGCGGGAACGAAAGGCAAGCGTTTCGGCCTTCCCAATTCGCGCATCCTGATTCATCAACCTTCGATGGGCGGACTGGGTGGCCAGGCCACCGACATCGACATTCACGCGCGCGAGATCATCCGCATCCGCGAAATAACCAACAAGCTTATGGCCAAACACACCGGCCAGGGTCTCGACAGAATCGAACGCGATGTCGAACGAGACTTCATCATGAACGCACCGCAGGCGAAAGAGTACGGCATTATCGACGAAATCATCGATCGCCCGCTTAACACCATAATCCAGCCATCGAGCCGCTGAACCGCTGAAGGAGTAGTCGGAGATGAAAACGCGCACGGGATCGGATGAAGCACTACGCTGTTCGTTCTGCCATAAATCGCAGGATGCCGTCGCCAAACTAATTTCATCGCCGAGCGACTATCCGCGGGCGTACATCTGCGACGAGTGCGTCGCGGTTTGCAACTCGATCCTCGAGGACGATCGCACGGAGACTACGACCGGAGCGGCCCCAACCCACCTCCCCAAGCCGCAGGAAGTCAAAGCCTTCCTCGACGAATACGTCATCGGCCAGGACCAGACCAAGAAGAAGCTGGCCGTTGCCGTTTACAACCACTACAAACGCGTGCAAATGAATCGGACGCGCGGCGCCGAGGTCGAGCTTGCGAAGTCGAACATCCTGTTGGTCGGTCCCACCGGTAGCGGAAAAACGCTGCTGGCGCACACGCTGGCCAAGATGCTCGACGTTCCCTTTGCCATCGTCGACGCCACCACCCTCACCGAAGCCGGTTACGTTGGCGAGGATGTCGAGAACATTATCCTCAAATTGCTCCAGGCCGCCGACGGCGATGTGGCTCGGGCGCAAACCGGCATCATCTACATCGACGAGATCGACAAGATCGGCCGCAAGGACGAGAACCCGTCGATCACCCGCGATGTCTCCGGCGAGGGCGTGCAGCAGGCCCTGCTGAAGATTCTCGAGGGCACGGTTGCCAACGTTCCGCCCCAGGGTGGCCGCAAGCATCCGCACCAGGAATTCACGCCGGTCGATACCACCAACATTTTGTTCATCTGCGGCGGAGCGTTTGTTGGACTCGAACGCGTCGTCGGCCGCCGCGTCGGCAAGAAGGCGCTCGGTTTCAAGGCGCTGGCGGATAAGGAAGTGCTGGATCCGACCGGAGCCCTCCTCCATCCACAGCGCGACAGCGAATTGCTGCGTCAGGCGGAACCGCAGGATCTGATCCGCTTCGGGCTGATTCCCGAATTTGTTGGCCGCTTACCCGTAATGGGAATTCTGGACGAACTCGACGAGGCGGCGCTCGTGGAGATCCTCACCAAGCCGCGCAACGCCATCATGAAGCAGTACCAAAAGCTGTTCGACTACGAGGGCGTGAAGCTCACGTTTACCGAGGACGCGACGAAGGCCGTTGCCCAGGAAGCGCTGATGCGCAAAGTCGGAGCCCGCGGTCTGCGCATGATTCTTGAAGAGTTGATGCTCGACCTGATGTACCACCTGCCCAGCAACAAAAAGGTCAAGGAAATGCAGATCGAAGCGGAGATGGTGAGAAACCGCAATCTGTCTATGTCGCTGCTCGATAAAGCGGGTTAAGAAGAATGGCGGCGCAATTTGCCGCACCCCTGGCCGATCTCTTGGGCAGGAACGTTGGAAGATGTGACTCTGTGTTACCAACGCACGTCTAAAGCATGCGAGTGTTCGTTCTTCGCTGCTCGTGCACGATCGATTCCCTCGTAATCGACAAAATGGCTGTGACTCGCGCAGCCGCTCACCAGATGGGTTACTCTCTCTTAAGAGCACGACCCGATACAATCATCGAAAGATCGCAGCTTTGAAAGGAATTCCGTGAGCCAGCCTTCGAAAGAAAGCCGGGAACGCAACGAGCTTCGCAAGTTCCCCATGATGCCCATCAGGGACATGGTGATCTTTCCTCACATGATGACCCCGTTCGTGGTGGGTCGTGAGTCGAGCGTTCGTGCCCTGGAAGAGGCGCTCAACGGTGAGCGCAAGATCTTTCTGGCCACGCAGCACGACGCGCGGGTCGATGAGCCCCGTCCGGATGAGATTTTTCAGGTCGGCACGGTGGGCAACATCGTGCAAAGCGTGCGCATGCCTGACGGCAACATCAAGGTGCTGGTCGAGGGAATCGAAAGAGCGCGGGCTGTCGAGATCAACGACACGGACGGATTTTTCGTTGCGACCGTGAAGGTCTCGAAGCCGCTGCCGGAGATCACGCCGCAGATCGAGCAGCTGGTGCAGCGCGTCACGTCGCTGTTTGAGCAGTACGTGAAGTTGCAGCAGTCGCTGAATGTGGAAACGGTTGCGTCTTCGATTCGGACCGATGAGCCTTCGAAGCTGGCCGATACCATCGCCGCCAATCTGCAGCTCGAAGTGCCAGACAAGCAGGAATTGCTGGACATTTTTGACCTGCCCGACCGGCTGCTGAAGATTGCCGACGTTCTCGACATCGAAATCGAGAAGTTGAACATGGACCGCAGCATCCAGTCGCGCGTGAAGCGGCAGATGGAGCGGGCGCAGAAAGAGTATTACCTCAACGAGAAGATCAAGGCGATCCAGAAAGAACTGGGACGCGGCGAAAAGAGCGAATTCGACGAGCTGAAGAAGAAGATCGAAACGGCAGGAATGCCGAAGGACGTCTTCGAAAAGGCGACCCAGGAGCTGAAGAAGCTCGAGGCGATGCCGCCAATGTCCGCCGAGTCGACGGTTTCGCGCAACTACCTCGACTGGCTGCTCGCGGTGCCGTGGAAGAAAAAGTCGAAGGAAACCCGCAGCATCGATCACGCTGAGAAGGTTCTGAACGCGGACCACTACGGCCTCGAAAAGATCAAAGAGCGCATCCTGGAGTTCCTGGCCGTCCGTCAGTTGGTGAAGAATCCCAAGGGATCGATCCTCTGCTTCGTCGGGCCTCCAGGCGTCGGCAAGACGTCGCTGGGCATGTCGATCGCGAAAGCCACGGGACGGAAGTTTGTGCGCATGTCCCTGGGCGGCATCCGGGACGAGGCCGAGATTCGTGGTCATCGTCGCACCTACATCGGCGCGCTGCCCGGGCAGATCATTCAGTCGATGAAGAAGGCGGGAACGCGCAATCCGGTCTTCATGCTGGATGAAGTGGACAAGATGGCCTCGGATTTCCGAGGCGATCCAGCATCGGCGCTGCTCGAGGTGCTCGATCCGGAACAGAACCACAGCTTCCAGGATCATTATCTCGACGTCGATTACGACCTCTCGCAAGTTCTGTTTGTGGCGACCGCCAACGTGCTGCACACGATTCCTGCCGCGCTGCAGGACCGCATGGAGATTCTGCGGTTGCACGGCTACACCGAGGTCGAGAAGCTGGAAATTGCGAAGCAATATCTGCTGAAGAAGCAGCGCGACAATACCGGATTGACTGAGAAGAACCTTGCGTTCACCGACGCGGCGCTGACCGATATGATTCGCTACTACACCCGCGAAGCGGGCGTGCGGAATCTGGAGCGCGAGATCGGCAACGTCTGCCGCAAGGTCGCGCGGCGCGTGATCAAGCATGGGGCGAAGCACAAGGAAAGCGTGACGCCAGAGAATCTGTCCGAGTTTCTGGGTGTGCCGAAGTTCCGGGACTCGATGGTGGGTGAGAAGAGCGAAATTGGTCTCGTCAACGGGCTGGCATGGACCGAGGTTGGGGGCTGCATTCTGCAGACCGAAGTGCAGGTGCTCGACGGCAAGGGCAAATTGACCACGACCGGGCAACTGGGCGACGTAATGACGGAGTCCGCGCAGGCGGCACTCTCGTATGTGCGGAGCCGTGCACAGCACCTTGGATTGCCTCGCGACTTTTATCGCAACGTCGACATTCATATTCACGTTCCTGAAGGCGCGATTCCGAAGGACGGACCTTCGGCGGGCATTACGCTGGCGACTGCATTGGCCAGCGCGCTGGCACGGATTCCGGTTCGTCGCGACTTAGCGATGACCGGCGAAGTGACCCTGCGCGGCAAGGTGCTGGCGATCGGCGGACTCAAAGAGAAGCTACTGGCGGCGCATCGCGCCGGCATCTTCGAGGCGATTCTGCCCGAGGACAATCGCAAGGATCTGCCGGACATTCCGGAGAATCTGCGCAATGCGATGAAGCTGAACTTCGTCGACACGATGGACGAGGTTCTGAAGATCGCGCTCGAAGCTCCTCTGCCCGAACTGAAGGAAGAGACGCCGGATGTTCTCGAGGCAGGCGTGCTCAATGTGCCTGCTACGCCGGAGCAACGGCCGCATCAGTAAAACAGGGTACAGGGTACAGGTTGCAGGGTACAGAAGAGGCAGGCTCGGTATCGAGCCTGCCTTTTGCTTTTGCTAATCCGAGAATGCAGCCATCGAGCCTTTTTCGATGATGATTTGAGAAGGCAGAGTGTCTCCTGTCCAGTGGACGAGGTCGAACATGTGGCCAGTTGGAACTGGCCGTTCGCTAATCGTTTTGAACGTGAGCGGCTTGCCTGGTTCGCATTGTTGCGGCTTGCCCGAGGCTTCGAAGAAATCAGCTTCCCCTTTGCCGACGACTTTCGCTTGGCCGTCGGGATCCACTAAAACAGCGGTTTTTTCGTCGACTCCGATAGCTCGGATCTTTGCGGTTTGGCCCGAAGCGAGGATGCGGGCCATGAACACCAGCAGCCGGCCTTCGCGTTTGCGCGTGTCGAAGTGGGTATCGGTGATGATGCCTTTGAGGATCGGAATGCCGAGCAGGTCTGGTGCGAGGACGACCTGGCGGTTGAAAGGATCGGCGAGGGCGGCATCCGAAGTGAGGTCGGGGCCGTCGGGTGGATCGTTTTGGGCGGAGTAAATGTACTGGCCGAGAACGGCGAGTCCGGCGCTGGTTCCTTCGATAGGGACGCCATTCTTCACGGCCTGGCGCAGGGCAGTTTCGACGGGGGTTCCGGCCCAGTAGCTAATGTATTTTCCCTGATCTCCGCCGGAGATGAAGATGGCGGCGGCATTTGTAATCGTCTTGGTTACAAATACGTCGCTGGCGGTGGCGCGGTCGGGAATCACCAGGGTCGCGACGGAGTTGAGGTGGCACAGGCCCTGGAGATATGGATTGTAAGCATCGGTTCCGGTGGCGCGGATCACCAGAAAGTCGCCGCCGTCGGCGCGATCGCAGAGCCAACGGAAGGCTTCGTCGAGGTCGGCTCCTCCGCCCATCAGGGCGTAGCCTGCGCGAGGATGGGTCTGGATGTTGGTGGGCGCGCCGACTCGGAAGTATCGATAAGTCTCCGGCCCATTGGGCGTAGTTTGGGCGCTGCTGAGGTTTGCGGCCAACAGCAGCGCCAGGAGAGCGATCTTCATATTGCGGCCAGGGCTCGATCGAGGTCGGCGAGGATGTCTGCGATGTCCTCGATGCCGACGGAGATGCGGACGAGGCCTTCGGTGATGCCGATGCGCTCGCGCTCCTGCTGCGGGACGGCGGCGTGCGTGGTGGTGGCGGAGTGCGAGATGAGGGATTCGACGCCGCCGAGCGATTCGCCGTTGGTGATGACGCGGACGCTCTGGAGCAGCTTGTCGGCGTTGGCGCGCGAGCCGACTTCGAAGGCGATCATGGATCCGAAGCCGTGCATCTGACGCTTCGCCAGCTCGTACTGAGGATGCGTTTCGAGGCCGGGGTAGAGAACCTTGCTGACCTTCCGGTGCTTCGCGAGGAATGCGGCGACCTGGCGGCCGTTCTCATCGTGCTGGCGCATGCGGACGGCGAGGGTCTTGACGCCGCGGAGGACGAGCCAGCTTTCAAAAGGCGAGAGGATGCCGCCGGTGCACTTTTGCACGAAGCGGAAAGTCTCGGCGTGCTCGGGGGAGTTGGTGACGAGGACGCCGCCGAGGCCGTCGGAGTGGCCGTTGAGGAATTTGGTGGTCGAGTGCATGACGATGTCGGCGCCGAGTTCGAGCGGGCGCTGGAGGTAGGGCGACATGAAGGTGTTGTCGACGCTCACCGGGATGCCGTGCTGGTGGCAGACATCGGCGACAGCGCGGATGTCGGTGAGGGTCATAAGCGGGTTGGTTGGCGTCTCGATGTGGACGAGCTTCGTGGTGGGACGGATGGCGCGGCGGACGTTGTCCGGGTTCGAAGTGTCGACGAAGCTGAACTCGATGCCGTGGTGCGGAATGACCTGGGTGAAGAGGCGCGTGGTGCCGCCATAGACGTTGTCGCCGCAGATGACGTGGTCGCCCACTTTGAGCATGGTGACGAGGGCGGCGATGGCAGCCATGCCGCTGGCGAACGCGTGTCCAGTGGCTCCTCCTTCGAGAGACGCGAGGCTGGTTTCGACGGCGTCGCGGGTGGGGTTGGAGACGCGGGAGTATTCCCAGCCGCGGTGCTTTTCGATGCCCTCCAGCTGATAGGTGGAGGACAAGTAGATGGGTACGTTGACTGCGCCGGTGCGAGGATCGGGCTCCTGCCCGTCGTGGATGGATCGAGTGGAGAAGCCGTGCTGGTTGTGTGTCATGTCTGGAACTATGTTAAGGGATCGTGGGTCCTCCTTCGGTTTGCTGGTTTTGTTCGAGAGCGACTGAGTTCAGCGGGCGGTTCTTGGGATGTGCTCCAAAGCGTGAAACTGTCACTTTTTTTCGGGTGACAGTTTGTATCCGGCATGGAATGTGATTCCTGGCGGTGTTGACAGCATCGACAACAGGGGAACAGGGTACAGGTGGCAGGGTACAGGTTTCAGAAAGGCGGCAGGGTGGGAGTTGCGGTATCCCACCCTTTCTCGTCGAGCAACGCGACGAGAAAGGATGGGGCAACCGGGTTTTTGAGACCCGGAGTTTTGGCTCGGCTACGGCTTTGAGGTCGAGGTTGTTGGCGTCTCTTTTCAGGCGGCACGGTTCGCAGGGAAATTGTTGGTCGGGGCCTCCGCACCAGCAGACTCCGTTTTCTTCGTCGGGCCAGCTGATGGGGACTCCGGGGATGGGGAAGGGTGGCGGTTCTTTCGCTGTGGTGTCCGATGGCGGCTGTTTCGCCGCAGCTTTGGACTGATTGTCGGCCATGCGCCGGAGGTCGCTCGCGGTGAGCTGGCTGGCCGGCTGAGCGGTGGTGGTTGCGTGTTGCTGTGTCGCCGGCTCGACCGGGGCCGGGGCTGAGGCGGCTGGCTTCTTCTCTGGGGCTGATTCGGGGACTGGGTCGTAGTAGCCGAGGGCTTCTCCGTGGCGCAGGGGCTTGGGCGCTGGCGTGGGTTCGATGCCGGCTTCTTTGTCGGCTTGTTGTTTCTTTTCGTCGCGGGCTTTGGCTCGGGCGGCTTCTATTTTTTTAGCTTCTGCGAGCACAGCATCCAGGCGACGGTTTTGGCGCACGGTCCACTCGCGGGGATCCATCTTCATTTCTTCTTCGGTGAGCCAGCCGCAGTCGGGGAAGTCGGCGGCGGATTCGGGGAGGGGCGTGCCGTAGCGGATGCAGTGCTGCTCAAACATATATTTGGCGGCGGACCACTCGGGCTCGAAGGTGTTGTTGGGGCCGCGGTAGGCTTCGCGGGGACCGATCCAGTTGCCCTCCTCGTCCATGGAGAAGTTGTGGACGGCTTCCTGGACGGGCTCGGGTTTGTCGGATTCTTTCATGCGGGGCAGGCGGGGCAGGGCGAAGACGGCGATTTTGGCGGCGGCGAGTGCGAGACGGCCGTCGATGGGGTCGAGCTCGTGATTGAGCGCGCTGGACATGATTTTGGTACACATGAGCCGGACGGCGGAGTGGTCCTCAAGGAGGGGCACGATGATGTGGCCGGGTTTGGCGAGTTTGCGGGGACTGCGCTCGAAGTGGGCGATGCAGTAGTCGAAGCCCTTCATGGCGGACTGGCGGCACTGGATGCCGTCGACTTTGAGGGCGCGGCAGCGGCGTGGTGTGGTCATGTCGGGGTTGTCGGGATCGAAGGGTGTTTTTGGTTTCTGGGTTTCGGTTGTTGTTTGTGTTGCGTCAGACATAGATATTTCCCTTTCGTGCTGGCGCTGAGCCAGGTTAGGTACCCGTTGGCACCGATTGAGTTTTGGTCGGCCGCTAACGCGACCGATTCCCCTCCGCGCCGAGTTCTTGCGTGGCGCAGACAGCGTTCAGCTCCGGAGGGTCCATTCGACTACGCGCGGATTGAGTTCCTCGCATCGCTGGACGGTTCTTTGGCCGCGCTCCGGTCAGGATGACAATTTTGTGGGTGATCGGAAAAAGCGAGGGGCCTGGCCACCACGCCAGCCCCCTCGAACCCGAATGCCAACCACGGAAAACAGAAAAAGCCCCGCGTGAGCGGAGCTTTTTTCGTTTTCTACCTTATATCTATAGGATATCAAGTCCAGATATAAAACATGCCAAATTTGTTTGGGTCGGCTGGCTTGTAAGTGGTTCTAAGTCAGCGGTTGTTACTTTGGATTTTGGGGCTGGGGCTTGACAGATTTTCCACATTGGGCGGAAAGGGTGATTGGAGGCGAATTATCGCGAGCGAGAGGTGATCGGGAGCACCGCTGTGGGCTCCGAACGTTGGTGCCGAAATGGTACGAGAGGAGTACTTTCGGGGTGAACCGGAGCCGATTTGTATTGAAGTACGGCGGCAGAGGATTCACACTTCTTGCTGTGGGGTGAACCTGGCGTTCGCTGGGGTTGGGGGTTTTTGTTTGCAGGCTGCGGTTCGGTCGTGCGGGAGCGGCCTGCGGAGCAGGCGCGATCGGGCGAGCGAACCTGTGGATTGGCTGTTGGCGCCGACAGGCACCAACAGCCAACGGGGTTTTCGGGTTTTCGTTCCTTCTGTTCCGGCAGGAACGGAAAGGAAGGAGAACCCGGTTTTCGTGCGAGAGTCCGCGGAGCGGGCTCTCGCACGGGAGCGGAGCTGGATGGGGTGGGTTGCTTTTTGGGCGCGACTGCAAGCCGGGCCCAAAGACGAAGCCGCTGGTTTTGGGTTTTCGTTCTTTCTGTTCCGACAGGAACGGAAAGAATGAGATCCGGCTTCGCGGGATCGGGGAGGCAGCTACTGCGAATGCTTATCGCGAAAGTTAATGCTGAGCATGATGCTGATGGCTGCGGCGCCGGCGAAGAAGACCGCGAGGGCAGGGAGATTATTGCCGGAGACTTTTCCGGCGCGCAGCAGAATGTACCCGATGAGGAGATTGAGGAGCGCCCAGAGGACGTTGACGATGGGCGAGGAGAGTCCTTTGCCGGGAGGTTTGGCGAAGGGTGAAGGGAAGGGGTTGCCGGAGACTCCCTGGACGAAGTGGGGCACGGCGTTTGCGAGAAAGAGTCCGGCGAAGAAGGCGGCGATGTAGTCGTACCAGGGCATGAGGACAGAGTACAGGGGACAGGGAACAGGGAACAGGGCGCAAGCCCGGAACAAGGGCCGCGAACAGCGAATCCAACGCTGGTATGCTTTCGGGCATGCGGATACGTGCTTTGTTGCTCTGTGCTGTTGTGGCGATGGCGGGATTGCTGCGGGCTTCCGGTCAGAGTGCGCAGGTTCTGTCGGCTCCTGAAAATGCGATGGTCGCTTATATCGACGCGCATGAGCAGGAATCGAATGCATTGCTGGAGAAGCTGGTGGCGATCAACAGCGGCACGCACAACCTGGACGGCGTGCGGGCTGTGGGGAAGATCATGATGGGGGAACTCAGCGGGCTGGGGTTCGAGGTGCAGTGGATCCCAATGGATGAGGTGGAGCGCGCGGGTGTGCTGGTGGCGGAACACAAGTGTCCGGCTGGCGCCGAGAAGTGTGGTAAACGGATGCTGCTGATCGGGCACATGGACACAGTGTTCGAGAAAACAAGTCCGTTCCAGACCTGGACAGTGAACGGCAACATTGCCACAGGGCCGGGGACGAACGACATGAAGGGCGGCCTGGTGGACATGCTGTATGCGCTGAAGGCCATGCAAGCGGCAGGTGTGCTGAAGGACGCGGAGATCGCGGTGGTGCTGAGCGGCGATGAAGAGGCGCATGGAGAGCCGGCGAGCATTTCGCGGCGGGACATGATAGCGGCGGCGCGGCACAGCGATGTTGCGCTGGAGTTCGAGGGGACGCCGCGGGTAGACGGCGTGTTCTACGGGAGCGTAAGCCGGCGGAGCTCGATTACGTGGCACCTGAAGACGACGGGAGAGACGGGGCACTCGTCGGGAATTTTCAACGAGCGCATGGGGTATGGGGCGATCTATGAACTGGCACGGATCCTGGATGATTTTCGAACGCAGCTGCCGGAGCCCTATCTGACGTACAACGTGGGGATGATGCTGGGCGGGTCAAGCGTGAATGTGGATGACGCGGGGAACAACGGGACGGCGACGGGGAAGGATAACGTGATCGCTCCGGCGGCGTATGCGAGTGGGGATATCCGGACCATTTCAAACGAGCAGACGGAGCGGGTGGAGAAGAAGATGCAAGCGATTGTCGCTGCGCATCTGGCGAAGACGGGGGCGACGCTGACGTTTGGGGAGGGGTATCCGGCGATGGCTCCCACGGCGGAGAGCCGGGCGCTGCTGAAGATGCTGAATGGGGCGAATGCGAGTCTGGGATTTGGGGCGATGCCGGAGCTGGATCCGATGAAGAGGGGCGCGGGAGATATTTCGTTTGTGGCGGGGATCATCCCTGGCCTGGCGGGTGTTGGGGCGACGGGCGAGGGCGCGCATGCTCCAGGGGAGACGATTGATTTGTCGACGCAGCCAATCAGCACAAAGCGGGACGCGGTGCTGATGTATCGGCTGACGCAGGTGGAGCAGGGTGGCGCGCTCGGCCAATGACAGCAGCCTGACGACCCATTGCGATGAGCCGATTTCAGTTCTGCTGCGGCGAAAGTCTCTGGCCGATTTGCTGGAGTTTATCGAAGTTGGCTTCGACGAAGGCGGCGTTCTCGGGCGTGACGGAGTTTGGCGGGTAGTCCTTGATGACGCCTTGCTTCTTCATGCCGACGAAGGTGACATCGTTGACGAAGGCAACAGTGACGAGGATGAATTCGCGAGTGGTAAGGCCGTGGCCGCGGATGATGGCGGCGACCTGGGGGAAGTTGGCGTCGATATTTTTCGCCTGCTGATCCATAGGCTTGTTGTTATCGCCGGCGTTCATTTTGTTTTTTAGATCCGGATTCGAGGCGAGGAGTTTGTTGATGTCGTCCATGGCGGCGGCGAGCTTGTTGATTTTATCCATAGTTAGTGTGTACTTACGGGCCTCGATGAGGTCGGGATTGTTGCCGGCGGCTCCGGGACCCTGGGCGGCGACGTGGAGAGCGGTGGCGAGGGTGAGGACGGCGAGGCAGGCGGCGAGGATGATGCGGTGCGGCTTCATGGGTTGGTGGGACCCCGTGGGTTGAGATTGCGCGATGATACCCGCGGAAGCGAGGCCGAGGCCAGAGGAAAAATCAGGCACTCGGGACTGAGTCGGGGAAGAGGGCGGCTACTTGTTTGCCTGGGCCGAGGCGTTGAGCTACCTGACGAGCGGCGTGGATCATGGCTGTGGAGATGGAGCTGGGGAGGAGGCCGCGTTCCTAATCAGAAGGTCACTTTGCGGATGCGATAGTTGAGGGTGTCGGCGATATAGAGATTGCCGAAGGTGTCCACGGCCACCGCGGATGGATAGGCAAGCTGCGCGCTGAGGGAACTGCCGCCGTCTCCGGTGAATGCGCCATAGCCGTTACCGGCGACGACCGAGAATACTCCGTCCGAAGTCAGGACGAGAACGCGGCTGTTGTTGGTGTCGGTGACATAAAGGAGGCTGCCGAGATTGTCCACAGCGAGACCCTCAGGGTTGTTCAACCCAACCGAGGACTGCGAAATAGTGGAGATCGCTCCGGCTGGGTTGACTTCCCGAATGCAGTTGTCGCCAGTATCCGCGATATAAAGATTGGCGCTGCTGTCCAGGGCAATCCCCATTGGCGCGTTGAGGCTGGCGCTGGTTGCTGGGCCGCTGACGCCGCTACAGACCGGCTGGGAACCAGCGCCTGCGACGGTGGAAATTACTCCGGCCGGCGTGACCTTGCGAATGGCTCCGGCTGCGATGTAGAGGTTGGCGCTGCTATCCACCGTAACGCTATAAGGACCCCACACCTGCGCACTGGTCGCCGGGCCGCCGTCGCCACTGTATCCTGCCGAGCCATCGCCGGCCGCTGTGGAGATGACCCCGCCCGACGTGACTTTGCGAACGCGGTTATTGTTGTAGTCGGCGATGTAGATATTGCCGCTGCTATCCACGGCAACGCCAAACGGCTGGTCAAGCATGGCGCTGGTGGCGGGGCCCCCGTCTCCGCTAAATCCCGCGGTTCCGGTTCCTGCGACGGTGGAGATGACCCCGGCTGAGTTGACCATCCGAATCCGCTGGTTGCCGGCGTCGGCGATATAAATATTTCCGCTGCTGTCGACCGCAACGCCATAAGGATCTATTTCCGCAAGGGTGGCATTAATGTCGTCTCCGTTGTAGCCATCTTTTCCATTGCCTGCGACGGTGCTGATGGTACCGGTGATGGTTTCGATTGTGTAGGTCTGGGTGGCGATGGCGCTGCTGGCGCCTCCCTCGACGGCAACGGCGCTGAGGTTGAGTGAACTTGCGACGCTGACGGGCGCCGTATATTTCGTTGAGGAAGCGGTGGGTGTCGTGCCGTCTGAAGTGTAGTAAATGATTGCGCCCGCAGTGAGGTCGGTGATGGTCACGGTTTGGGCGTACTTGAATGTACCTCCGGCGGGAGATATCGCCGGCGTCGCGACAATTACCTGGCCGGAGGACGAGCCAGAAGAAGAGCCTCCCTGGCTGCAGCCACTGGTGCACGCGATCAGCAGGACAGCAATCAGCGCGCAGAGAGGGACGGCAGACCGGAACTTAGCACAGATGCGACCTTCAGACATAGGCAGTTGAAGCCGGATGGATTGGCGGCCAGTATAACTCAGGTATTGGATTCAAAACGGCGATCTTTTACTTTGCATTTACGAACAAACAGGTGTCGGCGCGCTCTGTATAAACGCGAGAGCTTACACTCCGCCGGTGAAGATGTTTTTGGATAGGTAGCGTTCTGCTGAGTCGGGGATGAGGGTGGCTACTCGTTTACCTGGGCCGAGGCGCTGAGCGATTGCGCAGGCGGCGTAGATCATGGCTCCGGAGCTGGAGCCGGCGAGGAGGCCTTCTTCGGCGGCGAGGCGTTTGACGGCGGCGAAGGCATCTGTATCTGTGACTGCTACGATTTCGTCGGCAACGGAGCGGTCGAAGGTGTTGGGGATGAAGTGGACGCCGATGCCTTCGACTTTGTGAGGACCGG
>Ga0302325_10011497_pt1 | contig 19057 bp, 18 predicted proteins | sample Palsa_T0_2_FD_201948 | JGI IMG/M metagenome (GOLD analysis project Ga0302325, IMG submission 201948) | Peat permafrost microbial communities from Stordalen Mire near Abisko, Sweden - Palsa_T0_2 | ecosystem: Environmental > Terrestrial > Soil > Palsa > Peat permafrost | place: Sweden: Abisko...
ATTATCTACAGCGATCCCGCCGATGATGGTTATGCCAAAGGACTGACGTGGCCCGAAGGCCCCTGGCGCGCCGATTTTCAATCACAGGACGGCAATGGGAAATACAGTTGGTTCTGGCATGGCGATCCGCTATCGCCCGGCGTGGGAGCGCGCGCCGAATCGAAGGTGCTGGACCCCGCCACCGCGCCGACGCTGCCGCGAATTCCAGCCATCGTTCTTTCGTCGAAAGAGGCCGCTAAGATCCTCGCTCAATTGCGCGGGCCAGGAGTGCCGGACGGTTTCCAGGGCGCCCTGCCTTTTGCGTATCGCCTGGGTGCAGGCCCAGCAGTGGTCCACATGAATGTTCAGATGGATGCCAGCCGGCGGCCCATCCGCGATATCGTCGCCAAGCTGCGCGGAAAAAATCCGGACCGCTGGGTGGTGCTCGGCACCCATCACGATGCCTGGACGTTCGGCGGGATGGACCCCGGAAGCGGCACGTCGGCCGTCTACGAAACCGCGCGTTCTCTTGCGGCGCTGGCGAAGCAGGGCTGGACGCCCGATCGCTCCATCGTCTTCGCTTTCTGGGATGCCGAAGAGCCCGGGCTCATTGGATCCACTGAATACGCCGAAGCTTTCGAGCGCGAGCTGCGCCAGAAGGCAGTCGCCTACATCAATACCGATCTGTTCATGCAAGGCCACTTTTTCGGCGGTGGAACGCCGTCTTTGCGCGATTTTCTCGTGCAGGTCACCAAGGATGTGCCGGCACTCAGCGGACACGGGAACGTCCATGACGAATGGCGCGCTGAGCGCAAAAGTCCAAAAGATACCGAAGTCGAATTGGCAGCCCTCGGCAGCGGCGCCGATTTCGTGGCTTTTCAGGATTACCTGGGCCTGCCTACTTTATCGGTGCAGTACGATTTTGAGGGCAGCTACGGCGCTTATCATTCCAACTATGATTCGCGCTATTACGTGGAGCACTTCAGCGATCCCGGATTCCACGTCGCCCGCACGCTCACGCAGGTCTTCGGCGTCGCTGTCATGCGGCTGGCTGACGCGGCCGTGCTGCCCTACCGATATTCGCATTACGCGCACAAAATCTCCGATTTTCTCCAGGATGCGGGCACATGGGGCGATGTGAAACTTAGTTTGAATGACGCGAAGGCGCTCGCGGCGGAGATTGCAAGGCGATCGGAAGCGCTGGAGCATCGCATCGATGAAAATGTGGAAAGCGGACGCTGGCCAGAAGCGTCTACAGCGTCCCTGAACGATCGGCTAACGCACTTGGAGCAAGATCTGCTGGACGAGAGCGGCACTCCAGCCGAGCATTGGTATCGGCATGTGATCTACGGCTGGAACATTTACTCGCTGTACGATGGCCAGCCCTTGCCTGGATTGGCGGAAGCCGTTCGGTTGAAAGATCCGGCGAGAGTGGCCGAAGAGACGGCGCGGATTGAGAACGCGCTGCGCCGCATGCTAGCGGAACTGCGCCAGGCGGGGGCCTGATTGCAAATAAAATACCGCGCTTCGGACGCAGTATCGCGGCAGCTTTACGAGCGGGCATCGCGTGTCATGCCCGGTGGCAACACGCGTCACTCCGTTGCGCTGGCTCCTTATCCGGTTTATGCGCGCAGCGGCAGCGGTTGCCGCATCACCGACGTGGAGGGCGAAGAGCGCGTCGATTTCCTCAATAACTACACGTCGCTGATTCACGGTCACACGCATCCTGAGGTGACTGAGGCGGTACAACGCCGCGCCGCTCTTGGAACAGCGTTCACCATGCCGACTCCGGAAGAAGTGGAGCTCGCCGAGTTGCTCACAGGACGCGTCGAATATGCCGAACAGGTCCGCTTCTGCAATTCCGGCAGCGAGGCCGTGATGCTGGCGATTAAGGCGGCTCGAGCCTTTACCGGCAGAGCAAAAATCGCGAAGTTCGAAGGCGCTTATCATGGCATGTACGACTACGCGGAGGTCAGCGAAGGTCCCACGCCGGACGATTGGGGCGAAGCCGATGCTCCCGCGTCCATCACCGAGCCCGGCACGCCAGAGAGTGTCGCTAGCGACGTCGTCGTGCTGCCGTGGAACCGCCCGGAAGCCTGCCGCCAATTAATCCAGCAGAACAAGAACGATCTGGCAGCCGTATTGGTTGACCCAATGCCTCTCGGAATCGGAATGATTGCGCCCCATCCCGGATTCCTGGCAGCGCTGCGCGAAGAGACCGCGCGACACGGAATTCTTCTGATCGCCGACGAGGTTCTGAATTTCCGCCTGGCCTATCATGGAGCTTTTTCCACCCACGGAATCACGCCGGATCTCGCGACGTTCGGAAAGATCATCGGCGGCGGATTTCCTGTGGGCGCAGTAGCGGGATCGCGGCGCGTAATGTCCGTGTTCGACCATACCGGCGCGCTCAAGGTGCATCACGGTGGAACCTTCAATGCGAATCCGGTCACCATTGCGGCGGGTCTCGAGACCATGCGGCTGATGACGCCGGAAGCATTTGATCGGCTGAATGGTTTAGGCGAATATATTCGCGATCGCCTGCGGCGTCTGTTTCGCGATCTTCAGAGACCCGCTCAGGTATGCGGCGCTGGATCTATGTTTCTTGCCCACCTGACCTCCGATGAACTGACCGACTTCCGATCGCTGCGCGGTTTCTCGCGCACCAATCCAATCTACGGCAACCTGTGTCATAAGCTGCTGGAGTACGGCTTCATTCTTTCGCCGCGCGGGATTTTCGGCTGCCTGTCCACGCCCATGGGCAAGGCCGAGCTGGACGGATTGGTGGAAGCGCTGGGCCGGGCGCTGGCCGGGCTGGACTGACCGCAGCCCTATGAACAGCGCCGGTCTCAAACAAAGCCTGGGCCTCTTCGACTCCACTATGATCGTCGCCGGGTCCATGATTGGCGCCGGAATCTTCATCGTCGCAGCCGACATGGCGCGCCAGGTGGGCAGCGTGGGATGGCTGCTCGCGTCCTGGGTGATCACCGGTTTGTTGACCATCGCGGCTGCTTTGTCCTACGGCGAGTTGGCGGCGATGATGCCGCGGGCCGGTGGGCAGTACGTCTATCTGAGCGAGGCTTGGTCGCCCGTCTGCGGGTTTTTGTACGGCTGGACCCTATTCCTGGTCATCGAGACCGGAACCGTTGCAGCGGTGGGCGTGGGGTTCGCTCGCTATCTTGGCATCCTGTGGCCGCGCATTTCCGAAACCACGTACCTCATTGCTCCCATCCGTGTGGCCGGCAATTACGCTGTTTCACTGTCGACGGCCCAACTGATCGGCGTATCGATTATCGCTCTGCTGACGTGGAGCAACGCGCGCGGCATCGATTACGGCAAGCTGGTTCAAAACATCTTCACCTCCGCCAAACTAGCCGCTCTTTTCGGTGTGATTGTGGTGGGAATCGTGGGATGGAGCGCGGCGAAGAACTCGAATTTCACCGACCTGTGGCGGCCGCAAGGCTACACGCCGGTCGCGCCCGGTCTCACGCCAGACACTTTATTCGGGCTGGTGGCGGCCTTATGTGTCGCCCAAGTCGGGTCGCTGTTTTCAGCCGACGGCTGGAACAACATCACGTTCACCGCGGGCGAGGTAAAAAATCCGCGCCGCAACGTGCCGCTTTCGCTGGCCTTCGGCACCATCATCGTGATCGCGCTGTATGTCGGCGCTAACTTCGCCTATGCCGCCGTCCTGCCGCTCGACAAAATTCAACATGCCCCTTCGGATCGGGTCGCTGCTGCGATGGTCGAGGCAGTCTTCCCATCGATAGGCGCGGCGTTGATGGCGCTTGTGATCATGATCTCCGCTTTCGGGTGCATGAACGGGTTGCTCCTCGCGGGCGCGCGAGCTTACTTCGCCATGGCGGGCGACGGCCTGTTCTTTCGTCGCGCCGGGGTGCTCAATCGAGCCCGCGTACCTGGCGCGTCCCTCATGATGCAAGGCGCATGGGCCGGTTTTCTGGTCCTGGTCCGCACCTACAATCCTTCCACCGGCTCTTTTGGCAATCTATATAGTAATTTGTTGGATTACGTCGTTTCAGCCGATCTCATTTTCTATATCTTGACCATCGCGGCAGTGTTCCGCCTGCGCCGTCTTCGCCCGGAAGCCGAGCGGCCCTATCGCACGTGGGGCTATCCTTGGGTTCCCGCGCTTTATATCCTGAGCGCCGCCGTGATTCTGGCGATTCTTTTTGTGTATCGTCCGGCGACCACTTTCCCGGGCCTCGTCATCGTTCTCACCGGAGTCCCAGTGTATTTCGGCTTCCGGCATTCTTCGCGTATATGAAAACGCCGACGACGTTGCTCGCCAGCACCACGCCAACGATCTTGCCCGCGTATTCAAGATTGCTTACGACGTCCACAATCGGATAGGCCGCAATCAGCACAGCAATGCCGCTCGAAATCAGGCCGGCGATGGCGGGAAATCCCAGCCACTTCGGAAGACGTTGCCGCAGATGCGCCGCGCCGAATAGCGGAATGGCAAAGAGCGCAACATAGGCGATACCGTAATGAACGTTGGAGGCGCTGTTGAGCAATTGCATAGCTTCCTGCTCCCTCACACCGGCCATGCTCAGGAATATGAGCACGATGGCCAGGACCGTCACGAACAGGATGGAGTTCACGGGCGTTCTCCGGCGCGGGTCGAGGCGAGTGAACCAAGCCGGCAGAAGATGGTCCCAGCCGGCGGTGACCGGCAGCCGCGTAAGGCCGGTAAAGATGAGGCTGGAAGCCGAAATGGCGCGTACTAGGAGCAGCAAAATAGCGATCGAAGCGAAGTGCGATGCGAAGCCGGTATTGCCCAGCGCGGCGCGGAAAGTTTGCGGGATGGGTCCGATCAAATTAATCGGCCGGTTGCCCACAAACGCGATTACCGAACTGGTGCCCAGGATGAACATCAGCGCAATGACGGGCGCGGCGATGGCCACCGACTTGCCGATGTTGCGCGCGGCGTCGCGGGTTTCGCCTGCCAGGATGGCGACATATTCAAAACCGCTCAACCCGCCTACGGTCATTTGACCGAAGATGGCCACGCTGACCCACGAAGCTTCGGGCCAAGCGAGAGGTATCGGTTCGTATGCGATGGCCCTGCCGCGCAGAATCGCCCACACTGGCAGAGCCACGAGAATGGCATACGCCACTAAGACCAGAAATCCGCCGGCGTTGTGCAGCCACTTGCCAATCGACAAACCTCGCACCGCCACGCACGCGATGAAGATGAGGACTGCGCCGGTCAACACGCTGGTGGCTGCGTGGCTAGCCAGAAGCCAGGCCGCGCGCGGCCCGATGGAGTAAGCCAGGTCGGTGGGAACAACGAAGAGAATGCTGCCCAGCACGACCACCGCATAAACCCACAGGTTCCACGCGATCAGGAACCCCCAGCATGCGCCAAAGGCCTCTTTCGCCCATTGATACAGGCCGCCCTCCAGCGGCAGCACGCGGTTCAGGTAAATGACCACCAAAGCCAGCGGAACGTAGAAAAGCAGCATGCTCGAGATCCAAAACACGGCGTGCGCTTTGCCGAGTTTGGAAGCCACGCCGACCCAACTGGAGCCAACGACGTTGAGTATCTGGGCGAAGATCAGATCGCGCAGCTCCAACTCCCGTCGCAACTGGTTGGAGGGATCGGCGGTGGGTGCGGCCAAAGTGGCTACCGTGAACCGTTCGTGGTGCGCCCGGCATGACTCGAACATGCGACCTTCTGGTTCGTAGCCATTGCCTCGCGAAGAATCATGGACTTGCAGCTTTACCCACTTTTGCTCACGAGCGCGCGTTTTCAATCACTTTACCATAGTGCCTAGCAAGCCTGAACAACCCTGCTATGCACGGAGTAGGCATACTTTTGGGCATACCTCGCGGGGATGCGTGCTGTCCTATATATGATCGAAGAGTTGGTCCGAAAACGGTCTAATCTGGGGTTATGGCGGTGCGCCGTGATACGGATTGGCGTTGCAACTCCTGTAAGCACTGGAACCGCCGAGCGAGTGCGGCTTGTAAGCATTGCAGGAATGTTCCCGGCCGCCGGCTGACGCACAAGTTTTTGCGCGAGCGGGCTGCGGAGCACCGGACAAAGGCGTATCTCAGGAACCAGGGACTCTAGCTTCCGCGATTTAATTCCTCGAAGTTCGCGGGTTGAACCGACAATTCCGACTTCAATGCTTCTCGTACACACTTACGGTGGGCTCACGATTTCCATTTGGCACTATCGATGCCGAGGTGCTCGTCAGCGTCTTTCCATCATTTGATACCGAAAGCGTGGTCTTGCCGGTAGTGACCCCTTCCCGACTGCTAGTTGACTCAAGCGTATGGTCGTCAATTGCTCGGAACGCCATCATTGTCCCGGAAATGACGGCCGGTCCGTTCACAACGACCGGCACGTTGTCCAGGCTAAACGTGTAGTTCACGCCCGTCCCAAATGTAAGCTTGACGCCACCCGCTCCAGCAAGTTCAAACCGCATTTCTGAGGGGGGATTCGTTTTGACTGACAGCGCCTTCCATACTCCAGCAAGACCCTGTGGCCCACCAGAAGTGCTTTGATAGGCCACCGTGGTCGTTTGCTTCTTTCCACTAGGCAGGTTCGTCTCGGTCACTTGCTTTAAGGTCTTGCCGTCGCTAGAAATTTGAATTCGCCGGATGTTCAGTAACTTGCCCTCATTGAAAAGTCTTCGCTCGAAGTGGCTGGGGTCAATCTGCTTCCACGCTATCGTGTTCGTCGATCCATCGATGGGGTATGGTTTCTCATCGAACTTCACCGTCTGAACGAGTGGCTTCAACTCGGGTCCACGGAGTTCTTCCAGTCCACCCCCGGTACTTTGCCGAAATGTTAAGTCGGCGAACGAACCTCCGATCTTGAGCTTGGCTTCGTTTTCAATCCATACACCCACAAATTTGCCAACTACTGGAGGGGGTGTCGATTGAGCCAAGCTCGTCAGGCACGATAGGAGCGTCAGCGTAATTACTCTGACGCTAAAGCGGGAGGCTCGCATCGTTTCCATAAGGTTTCTCTTGGAGTTTCCGAAATCGCTCGGATCTTTGGGTTTGAGTTGGTTCAGTATACATCTCCATCCCGGACCACGGCAAGATTTAGGATTTCGGTTAATTGTTCGCAAACTTACACGAAGCGACTTAATCCCGTTCCGCCCGAAGCTCGGCGAGCATTTTGTCGATTTCCATGCTTCCAGGATCGCCTATCCTGAGTCAGGATATATCGGAGACTGCCGTCCCCGGTTGAGATACCCTCCATGCATGACCCACGGCCAAACTGAGTAGCTATTCGGTTTCAACACTTATGCCGATGGAAGACGGCGACTCCGAGCGGAAGTTGATAAATGCCTTCATTCAGCTTACGAGCACTGATCCTGGTGGCGATTGCAGCGGTTCTTATCTTTAGAACTGTTCGCAAGTTCGCTCCGAACAATTCCGGCAGGAGTCCCACGGCCGCGCGGACCACTGCAAACGCCTTCTGCATCCATTGTGGCGGGGCACTGGCGAGTGGGGGTCTATTTTGCGGCGGTTGTGGCGCACGGCGCGGCTAAATGGGCAGTCCGCAACTCGTCCTCCTGGGCACTAGATCGCCCTGGCTTCGAACTGGCGGACCTCGTCGTCCTTGACGGCGTAAGTTACTTCAATCGGCCGGCAGCAGACTTCGCAATCCTCAATGTAGGTTTGTCTCTTCACTGAGGTGTCGAGCACCATCGAAATCTGTTCCGAGCAGTAGGGACAGGCGAAGAAGTACTCCACTCCGCCCAGGATACCGAGTGTTGAAACATGAAATCCGACAAGGGGGCATCTATGCTTCGCTTTCTCGATTTCCTCGGTGGAGTGGGCGAGCGTGATCTCACTCACCCTAACGCGGCTTGTGCACTTGCATTTGGACCCTCTTGCACTTCGGGCACCGCCATTTTCGCTTCTTGTGGTAGATGTGCCCTTTGAGTTCCTTCATGGCGACTTTGCACTTCTTGCAGGTCACGATGCTCTCTTCGTTTCGATGATCGCACTGCCCTATGTCGGACGGAAGGCAGATTCTCGCACAAAAAGTAGGCCCCTACCCGACTCCAGGGCGCTATCCGATTTTCAAGGTATCCCACCAGTCGAAGTCGCCCTCCCCGAGGTGGTAGAGCGGCTCAATTTGAGCATCGGGCCTGGGACTCAGTCGTGCGGAAGCCTTAAGTGCGTATCGTTCGGAAGCGCAGTATCCCAAGCTGGTTCGGTCCGTGCAGCCGGAGCATCCAGGCAGGCGACACACACCGGGGTCTCGTTGTCATACAGGTGCGTCTCACCTCCACATCGGTAGCAGCTCGCCATTGGTGACATCCTTTTCGGGGGATCGTTCCAATGGAACCATGTTTACGGCTGGGGCGCTGTTCAAGATTGCTCAACTGGGCAGCGGGCACAGAAGCCTTTTTTAGCCGTTAGCGTCCCATCGGCGTGCAGTGCAAGGAGCGCGAAAGACTCAACCGTGTATACTTGGACGCCGCCGCCAAAGTCAGCGCATCGGGCAAGAAAATACCGGACCCAAAAAGCGCGGCGTGGAGAGAAGCGACTAGGGAAACGCGATCCGCGTGCAAAGTTGCGTTGGCTGACCTCAAGCGCCACCGAAAAGAGCATGGCTGCTAAAATTGGTTGCCCCAAGAAAAGAAGAAGGCAGCGAAGCGTTAGAAGGCATCTCCGCCTTTCAAGGCCATTACTCGTCGCCAAACCGGGTAGAACCGTACGAATCGGCCTCGATACAGCGTTATCGGCACGTTCGGAGTTCTCTTGAGTAAAGCAGCGAAGCGAGAGCAGGCCCCGTTACCGGCCCACGCGCGATGCCCTATCAAGCTCGGATAGCGGTATCCTCTAGTCTTTCGACGACGAACGTAGGGCGCCCCGCCTTAGCGAGGACATCAGCCACGTAATGGGCTAGTTGCAGGACTCTCAAGCGTTTTTCGTCTAATCCTTCTTGATTGGAACTGCGTTGTTCCGGATGGGTGTCTGGCATTCGTTCCCCCCTGCTGCCAAAGTTATTCGGGAACGACCTGCGCTTGCGGAATTGCGCCGAAGCCTTAAAGAGTGGCACTCGAATGGTAGCATGATGCCAGTCGCGAAATGCCCGGCCAAGAACAATCCCGGCTCCTCACTGTTTACACAGCCAAGGTTGCCGCCTACTCCGCATCGGTGAACGACCTTACCCTCACGCGCGACAAGATATCGAAAGAGGATTAATGATCGCCTTGCGGATGTTACGGACAAGGCAAGAACAGCGTCGGAAGTGGCGCGGAGAGCCCTCGACCGGCACACGGAAGAGCACGGCTGCTGAAAGAAACTACAGGGACAGAGATTAAGCGCCCCCCCCGGCGGCGGTGATGGCGGCTGGAATCGTTTCCTGCTACGCTTCAGACCTAGCCGTTTGCGAAGGTAGCACACGAGATAAGAGGGTCGGGCTATGTCCGCCAGAGCAACGTTGGCGCGGCGTGTCCTGCAAATGCTTTCCCGCGGTGATCTTGTGCCCGCGCTCGACGCATTGCAATTACGAACTTGGGCGTTAACCCCGGAAGATGCCGTCCTCTCCCTCGAAGCGATTGCGCTTCTCATCCTCAGCCAAGAACAAGAGCCAGACCCAGGCGCACAGATTTAGCGGACTACCGGCTTCTCGCACGTTTTCAAAATCGAATGCTGGTATCTGTTTCCGGTGAGCGTTGTCGAACAGACGGAGCCGATGTTGACTTGATACGCTCGTTTCAGAGCAATTTTCACAGAGGAGAAGAGCATGAAGTCAACCGCCGAAGTTGCGCCCAAGGGCAAGTTTGACGAAGTGAAGGGCAAGACTAAGGAAAAGTCGGGAAAACTGATGGATGATCCCACCTTGGAAGGCAAAGATGAAAATAAAGTTGGCAGAGTCCAAAGGAAAACGCGCCAGGCGGACAACGGCATCAAAAAGTGACAGGGCCTGCTCCAGCCAAATTCTGGAGCCCCGCTCCTGCCAGCAGCGATGGGCAAACGCAGCGACTGCTTCGTGTTCCAAAGCAGCATACAGGGAAACAACGTTCCCAGTCAGATCGATGAGTCAAAGCCAGGAACGGCAACTCTCTTCGCGGACTAGCTTCGCGTCACCAACCGGTAACGACTGGCTAGATGGTATTTGTTCCTCGGTTGGGCCTTCATACCAAGAACGAAGCGACAGAACCCTTGATCTCCTTTAGATTCTGAGTGCGTGCCGTGGCCCATCCCTTGCTCTTCGTATTGTGTGAGCGCCGTCCCAGACGAAATAGTAATGCGGTTGCGAACTGGTTTTTTACAACGCGCTGTACTGCGGGTAAGACAACTGGCTGCGCATGGCGATATGGAAGATGCGTTAAATGCCAGCAGCGAACTGCGGTGCTATTTTGAGTGGGTTAAGGAGAATCTATCTCCCGCTGAACGGGGCGTCTTCTTCCAACAGATTCAGACCCTTCCAAAACCCATTGAAATCAGAGATGACTACTGAATCCGTCTTTGTACGGTTGGCTCGGCGCGCCCTCTAGAGACCCAGTTTGCTCCCACTATTCTCCCGAAACAAACTGCCGTCGCGGATGTAGCGCCTCACCATCTGGACGCTCCGATGCGCGGTCTGATTCATGATCGAGCGCTCGGACGCCCCAGCAATCGCCGCGCTGGTGGCGTGTCCAGCCCAGAGCGAGTGGCCGGCATACTTGGCCGCGTCCAGTCCGGCCCGCTCCGCGAGTTTCTTCACGACGCGCGCCACTTCGATTCCGCTTAGTCGGCCCGCCTGTACCTGCCCATGCCGATTGATCGCGCGGAATAGTGCGCCGCCCAATAGTGCGGCCTGCTCGATCCACGCTTGAATAGTGCGAACCGGACACGTCTCGGGATTCGAGCCATACGGAATTCCGATCTTGCGCCCCGCGCCGTCCTGATCGGTCTTGCTCCGGCGCAAGGTGACCGTGAGACCGTCCTTGCCGAAGGCGCAATCCGCGATGTCCAAGCCCACGAGCTCGGACCGCCGGAACGCCCCCGCGAACCCGAGCAACTTTGAACGTTTTCGGCCCGGAGACGATCTTAGCGTCCACTCCAAAAGCATTTGGAGCGCTGCGAATGTATTCTCATCCTGCAATGGCGTTGCACGTGAACAGGTACCCGAGTTCTACCGGCAAGTGAAATTGGTTGCGTCTTCGATGTTACCCGAACCCGTATGGCGCGCCTGCGCCGGATATGCGCAGAGCGGTCTAGTACGCCCCGGCCAAGGCGTCGCAGCCCCCGCGGTCGCCACGATCTTGTCGGGGGCCACCGATTTCTCGGTCCAGTTAACCAAAGCGGCAAACGCGTCAAACTGGTCTGTCGCCGGGCCGCCCCCGCAATGATTCATGCCGGGTACCGCGAACATGCGCACGAACTCGGCCGCCCTACCCTGGTTGACCTGGTTCAACTGCTCGTACCAATGAATGGTATCGTTCACCGAAAAGATAGGATCGCTCACACCATGCACGATCACAAGCTTCCCCTGGCGGGCCTTAAAACGCGAGAGATCGGTGGAGTTGGCCATGAAGTAACTGGTGACGGACACCGGGTAGAGCGGGGTTTCTGCATCCAATTTGGCCGCGTCGCGATCCAGATTGACGGCCAGTAGTGCCTTCATCGGACCCCCGTCGTCTAAGCGCGTCACCGTTGGCGGCGTGGTGAAAATCGCAGTCACGGACAGCGCCCCTAGCGAAGTATTGATCGAATTGTTGGCCGGTGCGTCGTAAACGCCCATCTTCCAGACACGCCACCCCACGTTGTAAGCATCCGGCGGAGCAGATCCGCCCATTTTCCCGCCCATGCCGCGATCCCAAGTCCAATCCGAGTACAGAATCTCGCCTTTGGAGTTCCGCGCGCCACCGTAGATCTTCTGGATTGCCGTCACCTGGCCGGGCAGCAGGCAAGTTGAACGCTTCGGCCCCTTACAAGTGACCTCGGCAAGTTTCTTGGCCACCAGATCCCCAGTGCACGCGCGGAAGTTATCGACTACGCCGTCCGCTAAACCATCCAAAGCGTCGCATGCGCCGAGCACGGCGTCGGAAACTATCGCCAGATCCTCGTCGGTGAATGTCTTGTTCAAGAACGGCATGCCATCTTTGTCATAGATCCCCATCTTCACCGCCAGTTCGGCCAGCGTCTGCGTATCCCACACTTCGCCGAACAGCGCCGCCTTGGGCAACTGGAATCCCGGCGCACAAGCTAGGATGCCGTCAAAGTAATCCGGGAACCGTTGCGACACTAGCATCGCCTCGCGGCCGCCTTCCGAGCAGCCCACGAAATAGGAACGCTCAGGCCCACGCCCATAATGGACACGGATGAGAGCCTTGGCCACTTGTGTCACTTGATCGTAGGAGTTATAACCGTGATCCAAGCGCGCCTGTGGATCGAACGCGTGCGTGAGCGTGCCGTTGCGCTCTGGGTCGTTGTTCACTGCGTTATCGTGTCCGGAATCCTGTGAGACCACGGCGTAACCCAAGCCGAGGGCTACGTTGCGCTGCTGACCCTGCAAGTTTCCGTAGGCATTGCCCACTACGCCATTCGATCCGCCGCCGCCCTCGAAAAAGAACTTGCCGTTCCACTGCACCGGGAGCCGCATGTGGAACTTGATGGCAAAGTGCTGGCCGTTCATGCCCTCCCGATCATTGATCCGGCCGAACACTTCGCAATGTTCCGGGAGCGCCGGCACGGCCGCCCCCGCAGGTCCCGCAGCGGGATTGCCTGGTTTAGCGTCGCTGGCCGCGTTGACTTGAGCCGATGTGATCACTGTGGTTGTATTCGGGAAACGCTGCCCAGCGACCTTGATTAGCTCCGCACACGGAGTAACAGCTCGTGTGGGAGCGGAACTCGAACTCTGCGCGGCAGCCAAATCAGCGACCGACAACAGAGCTGTGGCAAAAACGATGTTTGAAAGCGGACGGAGTAGCGCAAGCATTCCCCTAATTTTACGCCCTGTCAGGCCAGGTATCTCGGCGTGTCCGGGAAAAACAAATCGCCTGCTCGCGTGCCCCTCCTGGCCAGTCGGCGCTTCAGTTTGATTGCGGCTTCCGGCCGTGCCGCCCCTGATTCATCGGGACGAATGCAGCCCTTGAATGGGAGAATAACGGAACCAATCAACTCTCACAACAACTTAGAACGGAACTTCCCAACGGAACCGCACCGGAACCGGGCGGAACCGATTTCAAACGAGAGAACCGGCGCGAGTTCCGTTCGGTTCCACCGTGGTTCCGTCGTTGGTTCCAATGTAAGTTGCTGATATTAGGGAGTAGTTCCGCTGGTTCCGCCCGTTATATCGGGAACTGTCGCCCGACAACGGCCTCCACAGTTCCCCCCAGTTACGGCTGGGCTTCTGGGAAAGATAATAGGAGCAATTCCGCTTGCCGGAGGACGAGAATGTTGAAGGTACGGCGTGATTGAAGGTAGCGCCCAATTACCCACTGAGCTTGTTGCTGAGGGCGAACGGGCAGCACTGTTGCTCAGTGCAATCATCGATTCATCCGACGACGCCATCATCAGCAAGGATCTAAACGGCATTGTCACCAGTTGGAACAAAAGCGCAGAACGTTTGTTTGGATACACCGCTACCGAAATGGTCGGGCAACCGATAACTATTCTCATCCCAATAGATCGTCAGGATGAAGAGCCCAAGATCTTAAGCCGTTTGAGGCGCGGTGAGCGCGTTGACCACTTCCAAACCGTTCGGAAGCGGAAGGACGGCTCACTTTTTGATATCTCACTTACGATTTCGCCGATCAAGGATCTACGCGGGAACATCGTAGGTGCGTCAAAGATCGCCCGGGACATCACCCAACAAAAGCGCGCCGAGGAAGCGCTGCTCGCCAGCGAAGCGAGATTCCGGCAACTCGCCAATGCAATGCCGCAGATGGTGTGGACGGCAACGCCAGCCGGGGACCTAGATTACGTCAGCGACCGGGTAACTCGGTATTTCGACGCATCGCCGGAATCCGTGCTGGCAGCCGGTTGGCTGCGATGGGTCCATCCCGACGATCAGGAGTCAGCCGTCAACGTCTGGAAGCGCTCGCGCGACACTGGCGAACCGTATGAGATCGCATTGCGGCTACTTCGCGCAAGCGACGGTTCTTGGCGCTGGCATCTGGTGCGCGCCGAACTTTTCCCCAATGCCGGGCAAATCGCTAAATGGTTCGGAACCTGTACAGACATAGAAGAGCAAAAAAGGGCCCAGGTAACGCTGGCGGAGCAGGCCCGGATATCGGCCCTGGGGGCGGATATCGGCATCGCGTTGACGCAGGTTTCTGGCTTGAAGGAGTCGTTGCATCGCTGCACCCAAGCCATCGTGACGCATCTTGACGCGGCATTCTCCCGGATTTGGACCCTGTCGCCAAAGCAAGATGTTCTGGAATTGCAGGCGAGCGCCGGACTCTACAAGCACCTTGACGGAGCCCATGCACGAGTACCCGTCGGCTCGTTCAAGATCGGTCGCATAGCCCTTCATAGGCGCGCTCATTTAACCAACAACGTCCTATCAGACCCTGAGGTGAGCGATCGGGATTGGGCGGAGCGGGAAGGAATGGTGGCATTCGCCGGTTATCCGCTCATTGTCGAAGACCGGCTGATCGGTGTTTTGGCCCTTTTCGCCCGGCATTCCTTGGGGCAGGACACGATGAATGCTCTGGCTTCAGTGGCCGTAACCATCGCGATTGCGATCGAACGAAAGCGTTCAGAAGAGTCTTTAGTAACTCAAGCGGAGGAGCTGCGGCGGTCCAACGAAGATCTTGAGCAGTTTGCTCATGTGGCCTCCCACGACCTTCGTTCTCCTCTGAATACCATCCTGCAATTTACCGAAATGATGGTTCACAAACACGGAGCATCGCTCGATGCCGAAAATGGTCCAGCTTCTCCAGATCATAAGAAATAGCGCTGGCCGCATGGGCGATTTGATTTCTGCCCTACTTGCATATTCCCGATTGAATGATGCGAGCAGCAGGCAAGCAGAGCCCGTCTCATCGCTAACCGCTTACGAGAACGCGGTCGCAAACGTTAGCGCTGCAATCGCGGAAGCGCAAGCTCGGATGGAGTGCGCCGACCTTCCCGATGTCCTATCCAATTCCGCACAACTTCTTCAGGTCTTTCAGAACCTGATCTCGAATGCACTGCACTATCGAGGTGCGGTAACGCCTCACATTCGAGTCTCCGCAGAGCGGCAAAACAGCTTCTGGCTATTCTCTGTGTCCGATAATGGTCCGGGCATCGCGCCACAATATCATTCTCTGATCTTCGAGCCGTTCAAACGATTACATGGAGCCGATCGTCCAGGAAGTGGAATTGGCTTGGCGTTCTGTCGAAAGTTTATTGAACGGGAGGGCGGAAAAATCTGGGTCGAATCCGAGGAAGGCAAGGGCGCAACCTTCCGTTTCACGCTTCCTGCGGTTGAGAACAAATCAAGCGCATTTTCGACATAGGTCTTTCCCTTCCTTCGAACGACAGATGCGCCAAGCCAAGCGTCCCGGCCCGCCCGGCAAAAATTGCGCGTCAAATCGGGCGTCAGGAACTCGTAGTAGCTTAGTTACACTCCATCGTTTTAGAACGAAGCCGGTTCTGGTCGGGCAATCTGTGTTTATCGGACAAACCGGAGAAACTTCCTTTCGGAATGGCAAAACGGGAGCCTACGGGACTACAAGGACGCCAACAAGGTTGCGCGCGAGTTGGCATACAGACAGTTGCCAGACGTTTGGCCATCTAACTGTAAGCGAAATCGCAAATGCTCCTCCGCACGATTCGCCTGCTCGTAGTGGACGACAGCCCTAGTTTTCGATACCTTATTCACGACGCATTTAGTAGTCGCGACGAAATCCGCTGGGAGCTTACGGTCGCCGAGGACGGGGAAACAGCTCTCCGCCTGCTTTTCGAAGAGGAGAACGAAAACGTTCCTCTCCCTAACCTAATTCTTCTTGACTGGAATCTCCCGAAAGTATCAGGGAGCGAGGTGCTTTAGCGCATCAAGCGGCATGACAAGCTGCGAAGAATTCCGGTCCTGGTGTTTTCCTCGTCTGAAGCCGACGACGACATTCACGCTGCGTACGACAATCGCGCCAACGGATATATCAACAAGCCGCCAAGCGCTGAAGCATTGGCTGCCATCGTGGAAACTATTGAGCGCTTCTGGATTGGGGTGGCCCAGCTTCCGAAGGTCACACGTAGCAGAACTCCGACAATCGTGGAATAGTGAGGGCATCAAGCCCTCCTTGGTTGCAGTACGCCGACGAAAGTTGAACGGCGAACCCGGCTCGGTGCGGAATATATACTCTAGGGCAGTGGAATGCCGATGCCGACATGCGCAACCACCGACGGTTTCATCGCGCCGATGCTCCTCGTCCGTTCGGAGACCCTGCCGGAAGGCCCGGACTGGCTCTACGAGCTGAAGCTCGACGGATACCGGGCGCTGGCCAGCAAGAGCGGTGGCGAAGTGCAACTGCGCTCACGCAATAACAAAGACTTCAACGCCCGGTATCCGGGACTCGTGAAAGCACTGGAATCAATGCCGGACGAGACGGTCCTCGATGGCGAGATCGTGTCGCTCGATGAAGCCGGAAGGCCGTCCTTCAATGCGCTCCAGAATCATGGCCCTCGTTCGTCGCTGCACTTCTTCATATTCGACCTGTTGATCCTCCGTGGTCATGACGTGATGGCTGAGCCGCTGCTCAAACGGCGAGCGCTGATCGAAAAGCACGTCCTGCCGACGCTGGCGGACCCGATCCGGTATTCACCCATCCTTGAGGCAAGCCTGCCGAATCTGATCCGTTCGGTCAGGGAGCAGGGGCTTGAAGGGCTCGTGGCCAAGCGCCGCGATAGCCGATACGAGCCCGGCGAGCGTTCGGGCGCCTGGGTTAAGATGCGCGTCAACCGGACGCAAGAGTTCGTGATCGGCGGCTACACCCTCGGCGGCCGGCACTTCGACGCGCTTATCTTCGGGTATGGGAGGATGACCGGCTGATTTACGCCGCCAGGACTCGGAGCGGGTTCACTCCGGCTGTACGGGAGCAACTGCACCAGCGGTTCCGGGGACTGGAGACGCCGGAGTGCCCGTTCGCGAATCTCCCGGAGGGGCGTGCCGGGCGATGGGGCGAAGGGCTCACCGCCTCGAAGATGAAAACCTGCCGGTGGCTGAAGCCGGAGCTGGTGGGCCAGTTTGAGTTTGTGGAGTGGACACCGGATAGGCACTTGCGGCACTCGCGGTTCGTCGGATTGAGGGCGGCGGAGAATAAACACCTTTAGGCCAGGCGCTCGCGCGAGATTTTACGCCCGAGCTGGCCAATCTACGAGATGGTCGGCTGTTCGCGCAAGACATAACCCACTCGGCTGCGCGAGGTCGCCAATAAAACTTAGCGTCAATCCATCCACTTTTGACGATTCGCGATTAGAGGATTGCGGCGTGCAACGGGTTGCCATCAACGGCTCTCGACGCTACATTAGCATTGAAGTTCACGGAGGCCGAAAATGTCGAGTCCGCGAGTGGCCGGTCTATTCGTATGCCTGGCTATGAGCAGCCACGCTCAGTGGCTGCACTACCCGACTCCCGGAACGCCCCGGACCCGCGATGGCACGCCAAACCTGGCGGCCAAACCGCCGAGAGCGTCCAATGGCAAACCGGACCTGTCGGGTGTATGGCAGGCGGCGTATGCGCCGCCAGGCGAAAATGAGCGGCTGTTTGGCGTATTTAAGAACATCGTGCCGGGAGACGACCCGCGAATGTTCTCGAAATATTTCTTGGACATCCTGGCAGATTTCAAACCCGAAGAATCGCCGATGCGGCCCGAAGCCGCTGCTTTACTTCGCAGACACTCGAACCTGGAGAGTCCGTCCACGCGGTGCGTTCCGCAGGGCATTCCGCGCGGCGACCTTGATAACTACCTTCCGTTTAAAATCATTCAAACACGCGGAGTGATAGCAGTGCTGTATGAAGAGAGCAACACATACCGTCAGATATACACAGATGGCCGCAAGCTTCCAGATGATCCGCAACCCACGTGGATGGGCTATTCGGTCGGCCACTGGGAGGGTGATACGCTCGTTGTGGATTCGGCGGGATTCAACGACCAGGGCTGGCTAGATGCCTCGGGACACCCGCAAAGCGATGAGCTGCGGATTCGGGAACGGTTCCAGAGGCGCGATTTCGGCCATATGGATTTGGAATTGACTATCGACGATCCCAAAATGTACACGAAGCCGTTTACCATAAAGGCGACTGAAGTGCTATTACCGGATAGCGACGTTCTGGAGTATGTTTGCACGGAAAACGAAAGGGACCGTGCCCACCTCGGAAAGCCATAGGCGGACTGATTTGCGCCTCGATAAAAAGAGTGAATCGCATCGAAGCACCAAGGACGAGGCTGCCGGGAAGCTGCCTTCTTAACGCCAACATGGCGGAGAATGGCCATATTCGGAAGGTGGCCCGTTCGGTGTTGAGTTGACGTGAAGCGCCCTATTCGCGGAAGTGCCCTCGGCACTCTTCAACGCGCCTGAAGCAAGAACTGTCGGACGCTCAGTCGATCTAGCATCAAATCTAGCTCCTACTCCGCAACACCCTCCAGGCCTGCACGAGTTCCTGAATCAATCGTGGCGACGGCAATCGCAGCACGTACCGGCACGCGTTGTGCGTGGCCTTGTAGAACGTCGCCAGCTCGTGCCGTGGCATCGCTTCGAGCTTCACGCGGCGTGCTGCTAGTTCGGCGCGGGTGAGTTGTTCGACTAAAGGGCTGGTAGACCTTCTCGCCATGCCGCCAAAAATATCATATTCGCCTTATCTGCGCCTATACGAATGCAATCAACTTACCTGACTCACCAAGCGAATACGGTCAATCTGCCGCCGCGATGCTTGCTTTTGGCAACTATCGCGTTTAGACTCTTTCCATGGCGGTCAGCAACATCAAGGAAGAGGAGCAGATCTCTGCAGTACGGGAGTTCAATCGCTTCTACACGGCGCGGCTAGGTCTGTTGCGCAAGCGGCACCTTGACGGGGATTTTTCGCTCACAGAAGCTCGCATTCTGTACGAGATAGGAGCCCGTCCCGGCCTGACAGCTTCCTCCTTACGGGAGACGCTTGGCCTGA
>Ga0302325_10011498_pt1 | contig 19057 bp, 16 predicted proteins | sample Palsa_T0_2_FD_201948 | JGI IMG/M metagenome (GOLD analysis project Ga0302325, IMG submission 201948) | Peat permafrost microbial communities from Stordalen Mire near Abisko, Sweden - Palsa_T0_2 | ecosystem: Environmental > Terrestrial > Soil > Palsa > Peat permafrost | place: Sweden: Abisko...
CTCACCGGCCACACCCTGGCCTTCACTTTCGAAGGACTGGTCATCGGGTCATTGTTATACAGTCTGCCTTTCGCTGTGCAACCGTTCGCGGCGTCATTCGGCGCGGTTGATCCCAAATTGCTTGGCGCCTCGGCGTCGCTTGGCCATTCGCCGCTTCACACCTTTCGCCGTATTGTGCTACCCCTCTCAAAAGCGGGGCTGGTCACCGGATTTGCCCTCAGCTTCGCGCACACGCTGGGCGAGTTTGGCGTGGTGCTCATGGTGGGAGGAAACATTCCGGGCGTCACACGCACCATCTCAATCGATATTTTCGATCAGGTCCAGACAGGAGACTATTCCAGCGCGAACCAGACGGCGCTCGTGCTGCTGATCCTCTCGTTTGCCGTATTGTCGATCGTCTTTGGCTTGAATCGGTACGGCCTGCACCGGCGTCCGTGGGCGGTGGGTCCGTGGCGGTAAAGATCATCATCCCCGCAGCAGCCCCGCCGCTGTCGGATCCAGCATCAACGATTCAGCCCATCTCGGCCGATCTCGAAGTTCGCATCCGCAAGCGCTTTCCTAATCCCGAAGGCACCTTCAACCTGAATGTCCACTTTCGCGCGCTAGCCGGCTTCACGATTCTCTTTGGCGCGTCGGGCGCCGGAAAAACGACAGTGCTCGATTGCATCGCGGGCTTGACCGATCCCGATGACGGACGGGTCGCCATTGGCGGTGAAGACCTTTACGACTCTGACAAGAAGCGCAACCTCGCCGCCTGGAAGCGGCGCATCGGGTACGTTCAGCAGGACTTGGCCCTGTTCCCTCACTTAACCGCCGAGGAAAATGTGGCATACGGTCTCAACCGGTTGAGCGCATCCGAGCGGCGAACGCGCAGCCGCGAGATGCTCAATCGCTTCCGCATCGATGACTTGCGCGATCGGCGGCCGGCGCAAATTTCGGGTGGCGAACGGCAACGCGTCGCCCTGGCACGGGCTCTGGTGGCGGAGCCCCGCGCGTTGCTGCTCGATGAGCCACTGGCTGCGCTGGACCGTCCGACAAGATCGTCTCTGATCGCCGACCTGCGTCAGTGGAACCATCATCACCGCATCCCGATTCTCTTTGTCACCCACAGCGGCGAGGAAGTATTTGCTCTCGGCGACGAGGTCATTGTGCTGGACGCGGGAAGAATCGCGGCGCAAGGACAGCCGCATGACGTCGTGAGCGCTCCACGACTCGAGACCATCGCGCACCTTTCAGGATTCGAAAACATTTTCGACGCCACCGTGCGGGCGCTGCATGAAACTCGCGGCACCATGACCTGCCGTCTGGGGAGCACCGAGGTAGAAACCGGGGTAGAGTTGGAAACGCCGCTGGTTCGAGCCGAGGTTGGATCGCAGCTGCGCGTAGGCATTCGCGCCGGCGATCTGCTCCTGGCGACGGAAGAACCACGGGGGCTGAGTGCCCGCAATATTTTAAGGGGAACCATCCGGCGACTGGAGCAGCGGGATGTCATCATCTCGGTGATGGTAGATTGCGCCGGCACGGAGTTCGAAGTGCACCTGACGCTGGCGGCGCGCGACGCTCTCCAACTCGGCCCTGGCAAAGCGGTCTGGGTCGTGGTCAAGACACATTCCTGTCACTTGATGGCAGGCTGACGGTTGGGGAGCTGACGGGGTTCGCAAAGTGGCATCCCGCGCTCTCTCCATGTCAATCACGGCGATCCACTGGCCGTTCACCTCTTTGTGATAAACCATCGTTCCGCCAAGACGTTGTGCGATATCCTCGGGCAGCAGGTCGCGATGGTAGCCGAAAAATTTTCCCTTGATACGCTGCCAACCATCCCAGGTCTCGAAGAGCGCATGCGGGGGCTGGTACTTGGTGGAAAAGACAAGAGCTACATCAAACCGATCGCGAGCCCTGGCAGCCGCTTCGATCCATGAAACGGAAAAATCCTCGATGCGCAGCACGCGGAAAGGCTGACCAACGTAACCGAGCCAGGGGCGAGTAAGTTCGTCGGACGCAGGCCATGCGGTGAGAACGCGATCGTGGGAGTAACGCATCGCCAGGAAGCGACTGGCTTCGGCGTGCATAACGACGTAGTCGCGATAGGCTAGATTGTCTTCGAGAGAAAATCCGTACGGCGGATTGCTGAAAAGGCCTGTGACAAACGCGATTGCGATCGCTCCAACAATCAATTTCCAGTAGCGAACCCGTCGCCAGAGAGTCGAGACCCACGCCAGAATCACCAACGGGACGACCGGCAACATATAGCGAGCCAGCACCGCTCCGCCCACTGCCGACATAAACACCATGTAGGCGAGCAACACCGCGAGGAATGCTCCCTGAATCCAGAATGGAATTCGCGGACGCACAGCGCCGTTTTCTGTACCCTTCCCTGTACCGTTCCCTGTGCCGTTCTCTAGGCTAGGCGGACGAAGCATGGCCAGCAATCCCGCCAGTGTGAGCAGATAAAGACTGAAGTATCCCAGGATCTGCCACGACCTTATCCCGAAAGCCAGCAGAATGCGCAGAGGATTAAGCGTGGCGGCAACGTTATAACGAAGGAATTCAGGGTTGCCCAGCAGGAAATGCGTTTTTGAGTAGTGGTAGACGTACCACGCGCCCAGCGGCACGACCGGAAGCAGCAGAGAAAGCGCACGGGAGCGACTGCCTGCAGATGAAAAAAACTCTTTCCACCGACATTCCTTCCCCTGCCTTTCTTTCCCATCCCGGCAAACTAAGCAACCGAGCAGTTCCCAGCCGAAGAGTGCCAGCGGAGCGAGGATCGCAGTTTCTTTCGCCAACGCCGCCAGCGAGAACCAGACCACCTGCTTCCACGGACGGCCTTCGTGATCGGCGATGTAAGCGGCTAGCGCCCAAAACGTGAATCCGGCGGCCGGCAAGTCGAGGAGCGCCATCGAACTCTGCGTGAAATACACGGGATAAAGCGCCACTAATAAGGTTGTAGCCCACGCCAACGGCAGATTGGCGGCGATACGCGATAGTCGAAACAATCCCAGCAGCGAGAATGCGCTCAACACCAGCATGGCTGTGCGCGTGACTAGCGTGGAATATCCGAAGACGCGCCAGGCTAGCGCGAGCCACGCCATCACCAGCGGCGGATGCGCATTCGATGGCGTGGACTGCGGAATGAACGTGCCCGTCAGGAACAAATCGCGCGCGGCAGGAATGTAGTATCCAGCCTCATCCCAGAAATAAGGAAGGCGCAGAAGCGGGGCATGCAGCAGCATTAATCCGGCGAAGAACAGCGCGAACAGAAGAAGGTGCTGCACCCATGCGGAAGATGCTGCTTGAGATTTTGCTTTCGGATCAGAACGCGTCGCGGGCCGCGCAGCCATCAGTGAATGGGTCCACTATGAGCGCGTGGATCCAGTTTGATCTCGCCGAATGCGGCCTCGTAATTCGTCACGTTCTGTTGCAGCAGCGCCATGAGCGCCTTCGCCTGCTGCGGACTGAGATAGATTCCCTGAAAGTTCCGCAATTCAACCTGCGTCTCCGAGCTTTGCTGCATGGTCCCGAAAACCAGGAAGAAATCCCAAACATTCACCCTGATCTGCACGCTGTTGGAGTAGGCCTCGCGGTAGTCGGGGGTCTGCACGAACTTCACATTCGGTTGGTTCACTGTATTCATACCTCGCAGTGTAACGCGTGGACCGAGTGCAGGCAAAGCACAGCGAAGGCCAGTGGCAGTATCGGCCTCAATCGAATTAACTCTCCTTTAACACGAGTGCAACACTGTTGAAACAAAGGGGCTCTAGTGTCGATGGAGATGCTCAGGTCTCAGGTGTCAGGTCTTCCAGCCATGGAACCTTTGGAAGCGGCAGACAAACCGGGTCACGCCGATCTAATCTACGTCGTAGAAGACGACCCGGATGTATCTCGCCTGATTGAACACAACCTGCGTATGGCTGGATATGAGGTCTCCGCATTTTTCTCCGGAGCGCCGGTAGTTCCAAAGGCATGCATGGCGCAGCCGGCGTTGTTTCTTCTCGATATCATGTTGCCGGGGATTAGCGGCTTCGATCTCTGCCGGCAGATTCGCCAGCACGAACAACTGGCTAAAACACCCGTCATTTTTCTTTCCGCCAGAACCCAGGAGCCAGACCGCCTTCAAGCCTTCGACATGGGCGCCGACGGATACATCACCAAGCCTTTCAGCCCTCGTGAATTGATTGCGCGTGTCCGCAACGTTCTCCGCGCTCAGTCGAATGCCCGCGATCACGAAATCATCCAATTGGGAGATTTGGAGATTGATATCGCTTCGATGACTGTTCAGATGCAGGGTAAGACAGTACTAACTACGGCCCGCGAGTTCCGGCTCCTTGAATATCTGGTTCGGCACTGCGGGCGCGTCTTTACACGCGATCAGTTGCTCGACGCGGTCTGGAAAGAGGGATCGTTCGTAACCCCGCGATCCATTGACGTTTTTGTACGGCGCTTGCGGGAGAAAATCGAGCCAGATCCGCGGCATCCCCGTTACTTGAAGACGCTGCGTGGAGTCGGCTACCGCTTCGAGTCCGGACGCTGATAACGTCATCCAGAACAACTAACCGATAGTCATCCGAGCGGAGCGAAGAACCTGCTGTTTGCCAGCGGCAATCATCCGCGTGGCTCACTTCCCGCTCTTCGCTCCACTTCCTGCTATCCTAGGAACCTTCTCCGAGCGAGGCCTATCGTCATGAAAATAAAATCATCGATTTTACTTTTCGCGGTGCTATCAGCAATTTGCGCCGCGGCTCAAAGCACCCCGCATTTTGACGGCCAGAGCTGGTGGAATCACATCAAGTTTCTCGCCGACGACAAGCTCGAAGGCCGCGACACCGGCAGCCGTGGCGAGCACGAAGCGCAAATTTACGCTGTCGAACAGCTCAAGGACGCCGGAGCCGAACCCGCCGGCGTGAACGGCTTCTACCAACCCGTCAAGTTCGTTTCGCGCCAGATCGTCGAGAAAGATTGCAGCCTTACCCTCATCCACGACGGCAAACGCGAACCGCTTACGCTGGGCGACGATGCCATCATCGGCACGCGTGTCATGCCCGCGCCCGAGGTCGAAGCTTCGCTCGTCTTCGTCGGCTATGGCCTCAAGGTTCCCGAGAAAAACTATGATGACTTTGCCGGCGTCGATGTTCGCGGCAAGATCGTCGTCATCTTTTCCGGATCGCCGTCAGAGATTCCAGGCCCGCTCGCTTCGCACTACCAGACCGCGGCCGAGCGCTGGAAAGTGCTGCGCGCTGCCGGCGCCGTCGGCGTAGTTTCCTTGATCAATCCCGCTTCCATGGATATCCCATGGACCCGCATTTCGCTGAACCGCGCTCATCCTTCCATGGATCTCGACTATCCCGAGTTCAACGAGACCGAAGGCGGGAAACTCACGGTCAGCGTCAATCCGGCGAGCGCAGAAAAATTCTTTGCCGGTTCCGGTCACACCTTCGAAGAAATTGCCGCGCTCGGAAAAGATCGCAAGCCGCTGCCTCATTTTCCACTCGCCGTTTCGCTCGCGGCCAAAACCAGAGTGGACGTCACCCGGATCGAGTCCGCCAACCTGGTCGCCAAAATTCCCGGCAGCGATCCGGCCTTGAAAGACGAATACGTTGTGCTCTCCGCCCACCTCGATCACATCGGCATCGGAGAACCAATCAACGGCGATCGCATCTACAACGGAGCCATGGACAACGGCTCCGGCAGCGCCCTGGTCCTCGACATGGCCGCGAGTTTCAAGAAGAATCCGGAAAAGCTGCGCCGCTCGATCCTTCTGGTGTTGGTTACCGCCGAAGAAAAAGGGCTGCTCGGCTCGAAGTACTTTGCTGCGCATCCCACGGTGGCGCCAAAATCCATTGTCGCCGACGTTAACGTCGACATGTTTTTGCCCATCGTGCCGCTGAAGCTTCTCACCGTGCTCGGTCTCGACGACTCCGACCTGGGAGATCGCGTCCGCGCGATCGCGCAAGCGCAAGACGTAAAAGTTCAGCCCGATCCCGAGCCGCTGCGCAACCTTTTTGTCCGCAGCGATCAGTACAACTTTATCCGCCACGGGGTCCCTTCGGTGATCATGAGCATCGCTCCCGAACCGGGGACGCCCGAGGTGAAGCTTTTCAAAGACTGGCTGACCGTGCGCTATCACGCGCCCTCCGACGACGTGAACCAACCGGTGGACCTCGCTGCCGCCGCGAAGTACGAGGACATCGTCAGGGCCTTGCTCATCAACATCGCGAACGGCGATCACCGCCCCGAGTGGAAGCCCGATAGTTTCTTCCGGCGCTATGCGGAAACCGCCAAAATCGGACAGATCGGGATTCCAGAAGCTCTTGGGATCAGATAAATTTCGCAAGCTGCGTCTCTACGTTAGTTCTTGGGCGATATCTCTTTTGTGGGGTCCCCCACGGCTTTGACCTCATGTGCATAAGCAAAACAACGGGTGGCCCATCCTTCGCGCACTTTTCGCAGGCTGGGATTCCACGAACGCCGCGAGTGTAGGTTTTCGATATACATACAATGGCGTACATACGGCGGCGGCGAGGAACTGTGATCCACCCGGTCTGTACCACCCCCTCCCCCCTCCCCCATTTCCCGCTAAAATGTTGGAATTAAAAGAGTTACCTCTAAGATATCCCTTCTAAAGGACTTAGCGGCTCGTTCATCGCTTCCGCTCACTTTTCAAAGGTCGCCTTAACCGTCTCTGGAGACGGGCACTGCTCTTGATTTGCACTCTCGGAGAATTTTCGCAAAGGTTGCGGTTGGGCGTCTGTGATCACCGTACAGGAAATATGTGATGACAGGGTGCTGACGTATTCGCGGTTCTATTGCATCGAAGGAAAGCCTCAACTCGCAGCGTCGTGGAATCCCACCCCTTCGCAAAGTGCGCGAAGGGATGGGCCACCCCTTGTGTTGTTTGCTACTGCACCTTCGCGTACTCTGCCTTGGCTTCCTTCAGGATGGGGATATCAGGGTCGGCGTCTTTCCATAGCGCCAGGAAGTCCTGGTATGCGCTCTTGGCTTTGGCCGTATCGCCTGCCATCGCGTATGCGCGACCGAGTTGCAGATGAGCCAGGGCCCCCAGCGGGAAGTTGATGACAATGCCTCGATGGTCGAGTATCCGCTGAAACTGCGATGCGGCTGCGGTCCCATTGTGGGCTGCCAGATACGCCAGGCCACGCACGTACACGGGATAGAGAGTTCCCAGCTGAAATTGCTCCGGCGAACCTAATTCGTAGGGAGCGGCTGCTTCCAGGAACACGAGAGCCTGCGAGGAGTTGTTCGCGTTCAGTTCCATGGCGGCATGGATGGTCGGCAGCCAGTAGACCTTGAGAATCGTTGCCGTCGGATAGTTTTTCTCCAACTCTTCAACCAGGGGTTTGGCTGGGGCAGTTTGACCCGATCGAGCCAGCGCCAGGGCAGAAAGCAGTTTCACGCTGCGGCCGGGAGCCAACTTTAACGCCGCCGCCACGTCCTGCTTGACGACTGCCTGATTGCCAAACTCAGCCTCTCTCAAAGCGGCATTCACCTGCCAGATTGCCGCGGTTTCCTTGGAGTCGGCGCGGACCGCGGCATCCACGGCTCTGCGCGAGAAGTCGCGTGCCCGTCCCAGGTGTCCGTAGTATGCGTCCGTGTCCGACTGGAACGAGAGCAACAAATCCTCCGTGCCGGGCTTCCCGGAGGCCCACGCCACCTGCCGGTCCATTTCCGCGATGTCCCCTTTGAGGAACGCGATCTGGTAAATGAGCCAATGAAGAATGTCCCCTTCTAAATTGTTCTTCTGGGCTTCTTGCACCGCTGCCTCGGCCTTCGCCATCTGACCGAGAGCGAGATAGGCCGTCACTAGATCGCCGTAGCCGATGGCGGTTGGTGCCATTGCCTGGCTCTCCTGGATTGCTTGCGCGGCCTTGTCATATTGGCCGAGCTGCGCATAAATGACACCGAGGTTGATCGCCGGGACGGCATCCTTGGGGTAGCTCTTGGCCCACATCTCGTAGACCTGGCTCGCCTGCTCCACCTCGCCGGTTACGAATTGGTAGTACATCGATGCGATCCGGTATTTCTCGCGTTCGCTGACTCGATCCCGCAGCTCGTAGGCTTTCTTGAGGTTCTCGGCAGCCAGACTCGCCTGGCCAAGATTGTTGTAGACCACGCCGAGGCTCGCATAAGCGACGGCAAAGTTGGGATCGAGTTCGAGAGCCCGTTTGTAGAAGGGAATGGCCTCGGCATTTCCCTTGGCGCGGAAGGTGGTAACTCCCATGCTGAAAGCTTTCAGTGCCTCCAACGAAGGTGTCGTAGCTTCTACGGGAACATCAAATTTTTGCACCGACGCGAGGGATTCCCCGAGCCGGGTTCTGAGCTTGGCTGTCGCCCCACCCAAAGCTTTCAACACATCCTGCTTGCTCGCAGCCTCTTCCTGTTCCTTGGCAAGGGTATCCCCGTTGCTGCAGCCGACCGCATCGACCCCGATTACATATTGGCCGCCCAGGTTAGAGATGGAGCCCAGTATGATCGCGGCACTGCCGGTTCGCACGCATAGCTCCCCCGCCACGTCGCGCGTAATCCGGTCGGTGGGCGCGCGACCCATCAGTCGGAGCGTCTCCACGATCTTGCGGTCGGAAAGAACGTTGAGAAAGGGAGACTGCTCCAGTTCCACGGCCAGCGCTTGCTTGAGTGCACCGTCGAAAACCGGGTCTCCGGTCGAGTTGTCAAAGTCGGCAAGCACGACCGCATCTTTCTCCTTCAGCGGTGCAGCCGTTGCGACCGGCGTTGTGGAACGGGAGCGCAGATAAAAGCCCACGACCACCAGCACGGCGATGAGTGCGACCAAGGCGGTAACCAGAATTTTCCAAAGTCGACTCGTGCCAGCCGCCGGAACTACGGCGCTCGGTGCCGACGGCGATGAAGATGAAGCGGATGAAATCATCGCCGGAGCCGAACTGGAAGCCGGCGCTGCTGGCGACGCTGCGGGCTGAGAATCGCTCTCCTGCGCCACCGCCACCGTGCCGGATTGCGCTGCTGCCATGTGCCCGGTTTCGGTGTCGCGTTTCAGCCGCTGCAAATCTGTACGCATGTCGGAGGCATGCTGGTAGCGCAGATTTCTGTCCTTCTCCAGTGCCTTATTAATGATGTCTTCGAGCTTCGGTGGCACATTGCGATTCAGCCGCACCGCCGGAACCGGAGGACGGTTCATGATGGCTTCGCAAATAACCGCCGAGCTTTCTCCATGGAATGGGAGATCGCCGGTGGCCATCTCATAGAGCACCGCCCCGAACGAGAAAATATCCGTCCGCGCATCCAACTCTTTCGCCCGCACTTGCTCCGGCGACATGTAGGCGACCGTTCCCACCATCGTGCCCGGACTGGTCAAGTGCGGTTCGTTGATGGTGCCGGTCTCGGTGTTCAGCGCCGCCATCCAGGTTGACGAGACGACCGAAGGCGCGACCTTTGCCAACCCGAAGTCCAGGACCTTGGCGTGCCCACGCTTGGTGACGAATATGTTGGCGGGTTTTATGTCCCGGTGAATGATGCCCTCGGAGTGCGCAGCGTCCAGCGCGTCCGCAATCTCAATGCCCAGCGACAGCACCTGCTCAACGTCCATCGGACGGCCCGCAATCCGATGCTTGAGCGTCACTCCATCCAGAAACTCCATGGCAATGAAGGTCTGTCCGTGCTGGTCATCAATCTCGTGGATGGTACAGATGTTGGGGTGGTTGAGAGCGGAAGCAGCCTGCGCTTCGCGTTGGAAGCGGGCTAGAGCTTGCGCGTCCTTGGCAATGTCGTCCGGCAGGAACTTGAGGGCGACAAAGCGATGGAGTTTTACGTCCTCGGCTTTATAGACCACACCCATCCCGCCACCACCCAGTTTTTCTACAATGCGGTAATGCGAGATGGTTTGACCAATCATGGTTGCAAATCTTACGTTGACGAAACTGGCAAGTCAATGAAAGTGAGGCATTGGCAAATGTCTCATAAAAAAATTGTCACCCTAGACCAAATAAAAACTTGTCATCTGGACCCTGAGCTTGCCAAAGGAGAAGGACCTGCTGTTTGCGGGCGGCGAAAAGACCTACTGCAACTTCGCAAACTCCGCCTTGGCTTCTTGAAGGATTCAGGGCGGAAGCAGCCTGCGCTTCGCGCTGGAAGCGGGCTAGAGCTTGCGCATCTCTGGCAATGTCGTCAGGCAGGAACTTGAGGGCGACAAAGCGACGGAGGTTTATGTCGCGGCAAGCGGATGCGCGCGAAATCATAGTAGGAGCCCAACCTGTGGCGAGTCAATTCAATGCGGGCCAAGGGAGTGGTGCAGTGTCACAGGCTGCGGTGCAGTTTGAATCGGTTTTGAAAGGGCACGGTAACAGGCCCGTGTGGTGACGGGCCTCTGGCCCGTCTTCAGCCGTGCCGCAAGCATCGTATTTTCATTGCCGCTCTACGCTTACGCGGCGTGGCCGCGCCAGTCGGCGATTTCTTTCAAACCTTCGCCGCGGGCGTGTTCGAAAAGTCTGACCTTATGGCGCGCGTGTTCGAATTCGTGGATGTCAGCCCACACTTCCGCTTGCCACGATCGCTCGTGCGCCGCAGTCTCGCCGCAACTCGCACAACGGGTGTGAAAAGTGACGCCCGGCCTTGGAGCGGCGTGCACGTCCGGCAGTTCGAGGAAGACGCAGCGCACTTCTTCGATCTGCTCATCGGGACCCACGATGTGCTCGTAGCGCAGGAGATATCCGAAGCCGAGCTTGCGGGCTTCGACCTCCGCTTCCTCCCGGGTGTGGAACGGCCCGTATTCGGCGCGTAGTTGCTCGGTTGAGTCGCAGGCCATCCAGAAAATATCCTTGTAAGTCATGCTTGCCTCGGTCTAGGTCTGAACTCATGAAGCTATCGGGCTGCAAAAAATTGGGGGTTCGCATCATGGCATCGCTTAGCGATGCCAGGGTTTGCTCATAGTCGGACGCCGCGTCGGGGGGCTGGCATCGAATATCTAACTTGTTCTTCGGCCGCTCATCGGTAAAGGGCGCCACCAATGAAGCGGACCGAGCTAATCCTCCCCTGACGGAGCAATTTCATGACCGGGAAAGCGGGCTGCCCCCGCGCTCTTTTGGGCCACCGCTACGGATCGTCGCCGGCCGTGTAATTCTATGAAAACAAGTTCCTTAGGCGGGTGATCCCATGAAGCCAATGCGGGTGCGAACCGCCCCGGCGCAGCGACCGGTGTGAAATCTGTTTCCGTCTCCAATGATTTTGAGGGAGCATCGCCGGCGGAAGATCGAGGTGGTGTTGGCCTGACGGAGTTGATCTGATGGAGTTGATTTTGGGTGGTGTTGGTCTGATGGTTTCGAAGACTGCATCGAGCGCAGGCTGGATGCCACAAGCGCGGCTACCGGGAGGTGGCCGCAACCGCTGAGGGCGGCGGCGCGGCACCATCCCGAGTTTGTTGCCAATTACTGCTCACGGCCCGCGGAGGGCCGTTCTTTCCTCCCCGAAAACTGAGGTGTCTCGCTCGCCGGCGTGCCCCACCCCGATGCCGGAGATAACAGCCCATTCCCCAGTTGTAGATGCCAGTTCGCTCCGCCGTGGCTGGCCACATAAAGCGCGAGTTCGAGACGGCTCCAGACTCCCAACTTGTCGAATGCAGTGCGCAGGTAGTTCTTCACTACCTGCTCGCTGGTTATAAGTACTCTGGCAATATCTTTGTTAGTAAGACCCTGCCAGACCAGGGTCGCGACTTGAATTTCCTTTGCGGTTAGCCGATCACGGGGCTGCATGGTTGCACCTGCTCCTTGATAAACACCGCGGTGGCGAGTTTCACTCGCTTCCGCCCTTCTTTAATACCTGCGCGCAGAAACAGCGTGCGCAGATGTTGTTTAACCGTCCGCGGGCTGATGTTCAACTGGCTCGCGATTTCTTTATTGCTGCACCCCTGCACCAGCAGGTGCAGGACCTGCTGGTCTCGGGGGGTTATCTTGACGCCATTTAGGCTAATCATTGGCTTTTGTCCGCTCCTTATAGTTCAATCTTGGGGTCGCGACCCGTCGTCAACAGAAGCAACTCATTCGCCAAATATTCGCTCTACATCAAGATCATTTAAAATCATATAGTTACATCTAAACCTTCTACTTCTCTTCGCCATCTCCTACCCCGCTCCCCCGAGTCCTTCCCAGATCGGCGCCCCCACTCGGGAATCGCTCCCAAAGCGAGCCTGTTTTTTCTTCGTTCCAGACCGCCCAGTCTTGCACTACAATAGGGTCAGTCTGGACTGACTTCCTCCCTCCGATGCCATGTCCTCGAACCGGCCAAACCTGATCCTCGACGAGCAATCCTTTCAGGACTTGCTGTCCGCCGCCTACACCATCCAGAAACACAACGACCAGCAGAACGAAATTCCAACAGCGCCGCCGGAACCCGAAGCCCACTCCGAGCCGGATCCCGATAGCATTTGCCGCCATTGCGGCGCTTCGAAAGCAGCGGACGCATCGCGCTGCGAAAGCTGCGGCCACGACGAGTTTCGCCCCGGCGAAAAAATGCAGAGCAAGTGGGCCTCAATGTGGCTGATGAGCCAGGAGCAAGATTTGTGGCCCGAGCGTTCTTCCGAGATTGCTGGAGTTGCACCACCGGGAGTCGCACCACAGATCGCACCGCCATCCGACGGCGCGTCACCTAACGGTTCTGACCCGCTCGCTACTTCGGCGCGTGATTTTGACGGCTCCGGCCTGCTCCCGTGGCCGGGTGAACCAGAGGCTGCCAGGGAAACGCTCGCTTCAAAGCGCACCGAGACTCTACTCGATCAGGCGTTCAACCAACCGATACACCGCAACCCGGCGCTCGACAAACCGGCGCCCGACAAACCGACCCTCCGCGGCATAGCCGACGACGATCCACCTCGCAATGGCCGAACCTCCCGCAACCCGGCACTTGGAACCCCTGCACTCGCACCACCCTCAGGGCACAAGACCGCGACCGGAGAAGATTCAACTCGGGAAGCCTCACACGAAGCGCACGAAGATTCGCATGCGCACGGCGAGACAATCCAGATGTACGCGAGCGACGATTCTTCCCCGATCGAAGCGCTGACCGAAGAAGCGACCGAAGAAGAAACGACGGATGAATCGACGTGGGACGAAGCCGAGTTAACCGCTGACGAAAGCAACCCCGGTTCCCTGCTGCAGCGCTTCGCGGACTGGCGAGTGAAGCTGCGCTTTCAGCGCGCGGACGTCTATCTGGGACTCTCCGTCTTCGTAGCCGTATTCGCGCTGCTCTGGCCGACCGCAACGTCTCCGCAGCCGAGTTCTCTCGGGCCGTGGGATCGAGCGCTGATAATGATCGGAATCGCCGAGGCCCCCGAACCGACCGTCCATCTTCAAGGGGACCCCGGCATCGAGGTCTGGGTCGACCCGCACAGCGCGCTCTACTACTGTCCGGGCGAAGAGCAATACGGAAAGACCGCCGACGGCCGCACCAGTACTCAGCGCGAAGCACAAATGGACCGCTTCGAACCAGCCGGCCGCAGCGCCTGCGAGTAAGCGGAATGGAGAGACGGGCGCCCTCGCCCGTCCCGCACTCCGGTCCATCACAAACACGCTCAGACAGAAATCAGATCGGCAAAAGCAAAGCGATCGCGAACCACGGTCACGCCCACGGAAACTGGGAACGCCGCATTCAGCATGGGCCCTGCGTACACAAACGAATGGAACTCCCCGCGTTCACCACAGGGATCCGCTCCTTCAGGCAACGCCGAAAGAAGCGCCGGATCAAATTCGCGACCCGCAAAGGATTGGTCAAGTTTCGTAGTGTCAACACAAGTCAACTTCGCCCGCAGGCCTCCGGCAATCATCTCTTCCGCTAAAGCCCGCGTCGGCAGCCCCCACACCGGGAATATCGGCTCAAGTCCGGTGCCGGTCATTTGTTTTTCCCTGTAGGCGCGCACATCCTCGAGGAACAGATCGCCGAACGCGACCCCTTCGATGCCCTCGGAGACTGCCCGGGCACAGGTTTGAGCCATCAGGGACTCATACTTTTCGTTGGAGCAGGGCCACGGTAACGGAACCGCCCAGAGCGGAAGTCCGGCCGCGGCAGCTTGCTGCTCGACCAACTCGCGTCGGACCGCATGCATGGCGACGCGGCCAGCCGCTTCGTTGAAAGTGGTCAGCAACCCCGCGACTTCATACTCCCCACGCTTGCGGAGAACATGAAGACTCCATGCACTGTCTTTGCCGCTGCTCCAGGAGAGAAGAATGCGCTTCATAATGAATTGGCAACCGCCCGCGATGGAACTGAACACTTGAATGTTTGCTATTAACGATTGCTGTTCAGGATAAGCGCACCATGATTGTGATTGTCGATCACACCTGCACCAACCGCGCTCGCGCTTTCTTGGCCGCCCGCATCAGGTCCACATCCAAAGTCGCGAGTGGCAACCCGCTGTCCAGAGCCAGGTCAAGGTAAGCCGCATCGTACGCTGTAAGGCCGTACTCGCGGCTGAGATGCTGAATCCTCTCAAAAACAACTCTGGCGGGAAATTGTTCCAGCACAATAGGAAGCGTTGCCAGATCATCGAGGAAGCTTCGCACCAGCTCTTTAGAAATGCGCTTGCGCTTTTCTCCTGCCAGCAAAGCGTTCAGAACCTCGTGTGGCCAGAATGAGGGCGCAATGGCGATGTCGCCGCGTTTGAGCAAGCCAGCCACATGCTGCGCCGTAGCCGCATTCTCGTCGGGAAAACACCAGGTCAGGGGGACGGAAGCGTCGAGTACAAACCGGCTCACCGGCGTCCTTCATTAATCAGATCTTTGATTTTGAGCCCACGCAACGAGAGCCGGTGGCGCTTGCCGAAACTTGCCAGTCGTTCCGCTGCCTCTGCCGTGGAACCGCCCTGGGCCGAGATGCGCTCCTTCAGCAACTCTCCCAGCAGCCGCGAAACGCTGGTGTCTCGGCGTGCCGCCTCGATCCGCGCCCACTGGGCGACGTCTTCTTCCAAGGTCACGGTTACGTTGCGTAGGCGGCGAGTGGATGACACGAATCCAGTGTAACACGATTTCCGTGTAGGCAATGGATAGCCGAGGGCGGCTGTCGCTACGCGAACAGAAATTCCTTAGTCCGCAGCTCCTTAATCGTATCCCGCAACTTAGCCGCCTTCTCAAATTCAAACCGCTTGGCCGCTTCCCGCATATCACTTTCTAACTTCGCAATGTAAGCATCCAACTCCTCCTGCGATTTTAGTTCGGGAATGCCGTCGGCTTCCGAAGAGGTCAGGTCGGCATAGTCGGCGCCGACGATCGCCACCAGCGTCATGTCAAGCGGGCGAATGATCGATTCAGGAGTAATTCCGTTTTCTTCGTTATAAGCCTGCTGGATGGCGCGCCGGCGATTTGTCTCATCCAGTGCCTTTTTCATGGAGTCGGTCATGCGATCGGCATAGAGGATCGCCCGGCCGTTCAAATTGCGTGCGCAACGTCCGATCGTCTGGATCAGCGACCCGGCGGAGCGCAGGAAGCCTTCCTTGTCAGCGTCAAGAATCGCCACCAGCGACACTTCCGGCAGATCGAGGCCTTCGCGCAGAAGATTGATGCCGATCAGCACATCGAACTCGCCCTTGCGCAGGTCGCGCAAAATCTTCACTCGCTCCAGGGTTTCGATCTCGGAGTGCATGTAACGGCACTTCACGCCAACTTCGCTGTAATACTCGGCCAGGTCTTCGGACATGCGCTTGGTCAACGTGGTCACGAGCACGCGCTCGTTGCGAGCCACGCGGTCGCGGATCATATGCAGCAAATCGTCGATCTGTCCTTTCACCGGACGTATCTCGACCGGAGGATCAATCAAACCCGTGGGCCGGATGATCTGCTCAACCACCACGCCGGCCGACTTAGTAAGTTCGTAAGGACCGGGGGTAGCCGAAACATAGACGATCTGGTTGGTACGGTGCTCAAACTCCTCAAACGTAAGCGGACGGTTATCGAGCGCCGAAGGCATACGGAAACCGTACTCCACCAGCGTCTGCTTGCGGGAACGGTCGCCATGATACATGCCGTGGAGTTGCGGCACAGTCTGATGCGACTCGTCGATAAACATCAGAAAGTCGCGAGGAAAATAATCCAGCAAAGTAGGCGGAGGCTCGCCCGGAAGACGTCCCGTGAAATGCCGCGAATAATTTTCGATGCCATGGCAGTATCCCATGGCCTTGATCATTTCCAGGTCATACATCACGCGCTGATGAATCCGCTGCGATTCCACCAGCCGGCCTTGCTTCTCCAGCTCCACCTCCCACCATGCCAGCTCCGCTTTGATCGACGCGACGGCTGAGGCGCGCGTTTCCTCTTTCATCACATAGTGAGTTTTGGGATAAATCGGCAGCCGCATGTAGCGCTGCTTAACCGTCCCGAACAAGGGATCGATCTGCGAGAGCGATTCAATCTCGTCGCCAAACATTTCCACGCGATACGCGTTGTCATCGTAGGTAGGATAAATTTCAATGACATCGCCGCGCACCCGGAACGTCCCCCGCCGAAAATCTCCTTCCGTCCGCTCATAAAGAATGTCGACCAGCTTGCGAGTGATGTCGGCGCGCTTGATTTTCTGTCCCTTCTCCAGGAACAGCATCATTCCGTAGTAAGCCTCCGGCGACCCCAACCCATAAATGCAACTGACGGACGCCACGATCAGACAATCCCGCCGCTCAAAAAGCGACCGCGTCGCTGAAAGCCGCAGCTTGTCCAGCTCGTCGTTGATGGTGGATTCCTTCTCAATATAAAGATCAGCCGCGGGCACATAAGCCTCCGGCTGGTAGAAGTCATAATAGGAGACGAAGTACTCGACCGCGTTGTTGGGAAAGAAAGTTTTGAATTCGTGGTAGAGCTGCGCGGCCAGGGTTTTGTTGTGGGCCATGACCAGGGCGGGGCGGTTGGCGGCCTCGATGACTTTGGCGGCAGTGTAGGTTTTGCCCGAGCCGGTTACGCCGAGCAGCACCTGATGCTGCTCGCGATCAAACACTCCCCGGGTGAGGGCGTCGATGGCTTTCGCCTGGTCGCCCTGGGGTTTGTAGCTGCTTACCAGTTTGAAGTCCACAACCCATTATATGGGAGTGCAGAAGATTGCTTATTTGGGAGCGCACAGGATTGCTATATGGGTGTGCAGAGGATTGCTACATCGATGTGCAGAGCATTGCTGATGCCCTGCACTTCCGTGTAAATATGATGTTTGGTAGGCAGATTTTTCGGAAGTTTATACTAAGCGGTTTACCTTAGGGACTGAGCAAAACTAGCATATGCGGTTGTCGCCAACCCTCTGCAATTACTGTGGTAATGGTGTTTTTGCAGGGAAAAAGAGGTTAACGAGGATTTTTATATTTAGTTAACGTCCCAAAGCGCGATTTGGCCGCGTGAATGCAAAATGAGACGCAAAGACCCGAATCCAGATGTGCCGCCGGGCGCGGCTTTCAGCCATTTTGCGGCGACCGCGACGCATCGGTCAGGTGTAGTACGTTTATGGAAGAAAAGCTCAGCCAAGTAGGCCCCCGGGAACGGCAAATTATCAACTTGCTGCTACAGGGATGTGACAACTCGGAAATCGCTCGCGATCTGAACATCGCCGAGCGAACCGTGAAAGCCCATTTCAACCGGCTGTTTCTGCGGTTCGGAATCAAGGGCGGAATCAAGCGGGTTAAACTCGCAACCTTGCTTTACAGGAGACAGTTATGCTTGGAGAGACAGCAAACCGCCGTGGGCCCAACGAACGCGAGCAGCTCATCATTCAACGCGTAGCCGAGGGCTGCAAGAACCGGGAAATCGCCGATTCACTGGGGACCACCGAACACGTAGTAAAAAATTATTTGCGATTAATTTACGATAAACTGGGATTGTGGAACCGGGTCGAACTGGCGTTATGGTACGAAGCGCGCCAGCACGAGCAGGTTTATCACGCCTGAGTTTCAAGACTGAGTTATTAGAAAAAGTACAGATCAGCCCCTGCTGACGGCGAAGCAGCCGCAAGCAGGGCTTTTATTTTGCACTGCAATGTTGTCGTCCTGCCCTGAGCTTGCCGAAGCGGAAGGACCTGCCGTTTGACCAAATAAAAAATTGTCATTCTGAGCGAAGCGAAGGACCCGCTGTTTGCCGGCCGCCATCGCACACCTGGCCCGCCTCGGAACAGCTCGTTGCTCGAAGGGCACGACGGCTCAAAAAGCACGACGGCTCGAAGGGCACGACATTAGTCCGGATTTCTTCCAGCGTAAAATAGATGGGAAGGGGCAAGCTGCCCCAAGAGGTTTGTTCATGAGCGAAGAGTCCAGACAGGCCCAGTTGCACATCGACTCGATTGTAAGGCAGGAGGAAGAAGCTCTGGAGCGGAGGTCGGGGTCGGAGCGTCTGGCGGATGCAGTCGGAGCGTTCGCGGGAAGCCCCATTTTCGTCGTGCTCCATCTGATGGTCGTGATCGCGTGGCTGGTGGTCAATAGCGGTCTGATTTCGGTGCGACCGTTCGACCCTTTCCCGTTCTCGTTGCTCGGAGTAATCGTTGCTGTAGAGGCAGTGATTCTTTCCAGTTTCATACTCATGCGTCAGAACCGGGCGATGCGCCGCGGCGAACGCCGCGACCATCTGAATTTGCAAATCGACTTACTGGCGGAAAAAGAGATCACCAAGGTGTTGCAGATGGTAAGGGCAATCTGCGGGCAGATGGGACTGCAAAATATCGTGGCGGATAAGGAGATCCGCGAGCTTAGTAAGACCACTTCGATTGAGTCGCTGAGTCAGACCTTGGAGGATCGGCTCCCGGGTGCGTGAAGCGTCCTTCCTCTACAGGCGGGTGGAACTCTGCTGCTGGCGGCCGCACCCACCCCTTGCGATAAGGCCGCAAGGAGTGGGCCACCCGCAGCTCATCGCAGTGCACGATGAAGTGCGCGACGAATGGGCCCGCTTGGATTTCTAGTTCTCGGCTTCCTATGCGGCCCGAGTGGTGGCTGGACGATAACCGCTTCACCGGCCTGCTTGATTGCGCGCAAGCCCTCTTCCTGGGTCAGCAGTTGAGTTGTTTGTACGTTCTTGCAGGTGCCCCCGCCGGCAAATGCTATGCCGATGGCCGCGGCGCTGACGTGATCCGG
>Ga0302325_10011501_pt1 | contig 19054 bp, 16 predicted proteins | sample Palsa_T0_2_FD_201948 | JGI IMG/M metagenome (GOLD analysis project Ga0302325, IMG submission 201948) | Peat permafrost microbial communities from Stordalen Mire near Abisko, Sweden - Palsa_T0_2 | ecosystem: Environmental > Terrestrial > Soil > Palsa > Peat permafrost | place: Sweden: Abisko...
GGTGTGTCCGTGGGGACGGGCCGCTAGCGCATCCCACAGCGGCGGGCGACCCGCACAAATCTGGACGCCCAACAGCCATAAAACCCTCCCGCTGCCCGAGCCAAACCGGCCCTACACACCAAGCCCTCTGGCCGAGTGTCGCCAGCCCGGCCGGTGGGGCAGGTGGGGGGCGCCCGAGCCGGCCCCGCTGGGCCGGCGCCCCGGCGGTGCTGCGGGTTCCCCCGCAGGGCGGGCGCCCAGGGGTCCCCACCTGCCCAACGGGCGGCCGGCCGGGGGTGGAACCACCGCAGCGCTCCAGCCACCACAGCATCAGGTCTCGGTCGAACATCCACGACTTCAGACGGTTCGGTCGTAAGACCCCCCACCATCACCACGACAAACGTCGCCGCCATCCTCGGCAAACGTGTCCCTCAACAACCCCGCCTGGGATCCGCAAGTGACCGGAAGCAACCGTCACAGACCGTCACAGACCACAACGTTTGTGGTCTGTGTGTGGTCTGTGACCTCCTGTGGACAACAAAAATGGCCCCTGACCTGGTCGGGAAGGGGGGATTCGAACCCCCGGCCTCAGCGTCCCGAACGCTGCGCGCTAACCAAGCTGCGCTACTTCCCGGTCCGGGCGATGCTACTCGACTGCAACGGCCGCCGGCCGGGCACAAACGGGGCTGGCGGGCTGCACCAAACGGAGCCGGCGGCGTGCGGCCGGACCGCCTCGGCCGTCTCCCTGCCCATGTGTCAACGCCGGCACACCGCTGGCTACTTGACGGGCACGGCCACGGGTTCGGGGAGGAAGCTGGTGTCGTGCCAGGTGCCGCCGGCGAGCAGGGCGGCCACCGCCTTGCGGAGCCGGATGGGATCCAGTGGTTTGACGATCCACCCTTCGGCCCCGCTCCGTCGAGCCATGAAGACGTCCGGGCGCCGGTCGAGCACCAGCAGGACTGGACGGGGTTCGAGCCGCCCGGCGTCGGCCTCGAGGCGCAGGTCCAAGGCCACCGCGATCCCGCCCATGGTGCCGATCTGGCTGTCGACGATGGCCAGATCGGCCGGCTCGAGGTTCATCGCATCGCGCACTGCCTCGCCTCTGCGGATCCACCGAATGGTGGTTCCAGGCTCTGCTACGACGGACCTGATCTCGTCGTGCACGGAGGCCGCGTCGGTGGCGATCAAGATGTCGGGCACGGGGCGAGGGTAGCGCCGGCGCTGGCGTGGGTACCATCCTGGTATCGACGGGGGCGGACCAGGAGGTCGTGTGCTCACCATCCACCAAGACGAAACTCCGGAGGGCTACACGATCTGTCGGCCCGTCGGCGAGCTCGACGCCTTCACGGTTAGCCAATTCCGCCAGGCTCTCGCTGAGATGGCGTCCAGCAAGCGGTTGCTGATTGACATGTCGGGGATCCCGTTCGTCGACTCGGCTGGGTTGGGAGCGCTCATCGGCGGTATCCGACGAACACGTGAGCTGGGCGGCGACGTAGCCGTCGCGTGCAACCGACCGACGCTCATCCGGCTGTTGCGAACCACCGGATTCGATCGGATCGTCACCGTGGTCGAAACGGTCGAGGAGGCAGCCGCCGCTCTCGACAAGGACGTGGCTGTCGAGGAATAACGCCGCCCGCCTGCACCCGCTCCGCCCGGCGGTTTGGGGTCGGTGCCTGGAGGGGCAGAGCGGTCGGGCGCCGGTGCCGGGCCGATTTGGCGGGTCCCGGCCCGGTCTACCGCGCGCGGCCGCGGCCAGGAGTGGCGATCCGCGTTGGGGCCGCCGGTTCTTGGTAGGACTTCCACTCCTTGGTACCCACCCGGTACATCGCCGGTCATCTCCGCGACAAAGATCACGGATGTCTCCAAGAATGTTGTATGAAATCATATGAAAGTATATTGAACTTGATGGAGGCCGGCCTGGAGTGCGACATTTGGGCGAGTTGAAGGGTCGACGGAACCAACCGGCGTAGCACGCATGAGCTCAGTCAGGTCGGAGCGCGGGTGCCCGGCACCAGCCTAGGCACGGCCGGCCGCCAGTCCGCTCTCGCTGCCGGCGCCCTGCCGGCCTAGGCCCCGGTCCGAGTAGCCCGGACCTAGGCGCCGGCGCCGGCTCCAGCCCCAGCGCCGGCATCCCCCGCGCCGCCGTCGTCGAACAGCCAGCGCCCGACCTCAATGAGCCCGGCCAGGTCGTGCACGTCGTCGGCCAGGAAGGGCACCCGTATAACGGGAGCGCCCGGAAGACGGTCGGTGAGCGCCGTGACGTGCAGTTCTTCGCGGCTGGCCACCTGGTCCAGCTCGGACAGATTGGCCGCCAGGGCGGTGACCGCACCGCTGACTCCGTCGAGGCTGGCCGGCGCCGGCCCAAAACACGGAAACATCCGATTGACGACCAGGGCCTCGACCCGTCCGGACGACTCGCGAAGGCGGTCCGTAAAATACAGGGCCTCCTCGACGGCGTCCCGACGGGGCGACGCCACCACCACGAAGGCGGTACCCGCATCGACGAGCAACTCCTCCACCTTGGCCGCCCGATCGCGGAACCCCTGCTCCATTCCCTCGAACGCGGTGAAGAACGCCACTGCGTCGGCCACCATGGCCCCGCCAACCACCTTGGAGATGGTCCGCAGGAGCATCTGGGTGGCGACTCCGAGGACCCGCAGGCTGGCCCGGGTCGGCATCATGAGCAGGCGGAAGATCCGGTTGTTGAGGAAGCGCATCAGCCGGCCCGGAGCGTCGAGGAAGTCCAGGGCCCGACGAGTGGGTGGTGTGTCGACGACCACCACATCGAAACGGCCGGCGTGGTGCAGCTCGTAGAGCTTCTCCATGGCCATGTACTCCTGGGTGCCGCCCAGGGCGCTGGAGATGTTGCGATACAAGCGGTTGTCGAGGATGGCCTGAGCTTGTTGGGCTGAGCCGGCGTTGCGGGCCACCACATCGTCGAAGGTGGTCTTGGTGTCGAGCATCAGTGCCCACAACTCGCCACCAGGGCCCCAGTCGCCCTCCACCCGGTGGGCCTCATTGCTGAGCTCCTCCAGACCGAGGGCGTCGGCCAGCCGCTTGGCCGGGTCGATCGTGACCACGCAGGCCCGGCGGCCGAGGCGCGCCCCGTGGACGGCGATGGCAGCCGCCATGGTCGTCTTGCCGACCCCGCCGGGCCCGGCGCAAATGATGATCTGGCGTTCGGCGGCCAACTTGCTGAGGGGGTTCACGGCCAGGCGCCGCCGAAGGCTCGCCGGCCGCCGCCACCACGGATGTTTCGCCGGCCGCCGCCACCACGGATGTTTCGCCGGCCGCCGTCGCCCCAGGTGGTTCGCCGGCCGGCACCCACGGTCACTGGAGGACGCCCGCCATCTGCTCGCCGAGGGCATTGGCCAGGAACTGGGCGTCGTCAGGGCCCAACTCGGTCGTGAAGACAAAAGGTAGACGCAGCTGCGGCAGCGGCAACATCTCCGCCAGCCGAGCCACCTGGGCATCTTGCAGTTCCTGGCGCTGGCGGCGGAAGCCGGCTGCTTGGGACAGCTTGTCCACCGCCTGCGGGCTCAACCCCAGCCCGGTCACGGCCAATGCTGCGTCGGGGGGCAGTTCGAGGTGGGGCCACATGCCGTTGACCACGATCGGAGCCAGCTGGACGCCGGCCCGGTCCTCGAGGTGAAAGGCGGTGTCGGCCGCCTCGTTGACCGGGGTTTCCTCGGGCAGCGTCACCAGCATCACCTGGCATCGGGCCGGGTCGCCGAGCAGGGCGATGACGTCGTTGGCCTGGGCCCGGATGGGGCCCACCGCGGCAGCATCGAGGAGCCCGTAGGCGCTGGCCAAGAAGGTCACCGCGTGGCCCGCCGCCGGCGCGTCGACGACGATGAAGTCGGGCTGGCCGGCTCCGCCGGCGGCGCTCAGCATTTCGAGCTGTTTGACCTTGCCGAGCACCAGGATGTCCTTGATGCCGGGCACGGCGGTGGCGACCACGTCGAGGGTGCCGGTCGAGATGAGCCGCTTGGAGATCCGGCGCATGCCGTGGTCCTCCAGATACTCGACCAGGGCGTCATCCGGCGTCAGCGTCCGGGCCCGAACCTCCGCAGAACCGGGTCCGGCCCCGCCGGCGGGCAGCAGCACGGTCTCGTGGTAGGTCAGCGGGTCGGTGCGCCCGAACAGCGCAGGCAGGCCGCTCTTGCCTTCGACTTCGACGATGAGCGTCGTCAGTCCGGAGCGAGCGGCCAGGCGGGCCAGGGCGGCGCTGACGGTCGTCTTGCCGACCCCACCTTTGCCGGCGACGATGGTCACCCGCGCGGGCGGGGTAAACGGTGCGGGGTCCACGTCCCTCCCAACGGTGACGGCTGTCTAGACGGCTGAGGGCTCTGGCTTGGACGAGGTTGAGCCTTAGCTTGACCGTCAGGTTAGCCAGGGTGATCAGGCGAGCGGCCGAAAAGGGAAAGTGCTGGTCAGACTTTGATGGGCCCCTGGCGGGGCGCACCCGTGGGGTATGAAATATTGGGGTGTCGCCCTGGCGAACGTCGAGCGCTCTTGGTGCGGTTGGTGAGCCCGAAGGTCAGACTGGCGTCGTGGCCGAACCCGACGCCGTCTATGAGGACCTAGGCGCCGACTGGTTCACCCGCCGAGACGACACTGCCGCCCACACCCGCCGCCTCGTCCGCCAACTCGAACGCCTCGGCCACCAAGTCACCTTGACCTCAGCTGCATAGTTAAATCAGCCCTCTCGCAAGCCTCCAGCTTCGGGGCTCCGCCCCGACCACTGACGCGCGCCACACCCTCTCCCACCAGGGATTATTTCGTGTCAGAGCGGTGAGATTTGAAAGATTGCCCCTTGTTGAGCGTCGACAGTAGGAGTACGTTTCACCTCAGAGCAAGGGGGGATGGTAGTGAGTGTCCAGCATGTAGAAGAACTCTGGCAGGCCAAAGCGGCGTGCCGCGGCCCGCACACGACGCTCTTCTTCCCGCCCGCTCACTTCGAGCGCAAGGACGACAAGGAGGGACGAGAGGCCACCGCGAAGGCGATCTGCGCCAGTTGTCCTGTACGCCGGCCCTGTCTGGACTACGCCCTGCGAATTCGTGAGCCGCATGGGATCTGGGGCGGGCTCAACGAAGCCGAGCGCCGGGAGCTGCTCGCGCGCTGACGTCCGGCCGGATGCCCCGGTCGACCGTCAACTGTTTCAATTCGGTACGTCCCGGTATCGTGCCTGTAATGGCCAAACCGGCGCCGGAGGATCACCTGGAGTGGAGGACGGTCGAGGTGGACGGTCGCCGCGTCAACTACGGGGTCGCCGGCAGCGGACTCCCGGTCCTTTTTCTCCACGGGTGGGCGTTGGGCCAGCACTCCTACAAACGGGCCCTCAAACGGCTGGTTCGCCTGGGTTGCCAGGTGTACGCCCCGGCGCTGCCCGGCTTCGGTGGCTCGACGCCGCTGCCGAGCGAGCGCACCAACATCGCCGGCTACGCGGCCTGGGTCGACGCCTTCCTCGATGCAGTCGGCGTTGATGAGCCGGTGTTCGCGGTGGGGCACAGCTTCGGTGGGGGGGTGGCGACCAAGCTGGCCCACGACTTTCCCAACCGCGTCGGGTATCTGGTGTTGATCAACTCCGTTGGTGGGGGGACATGGTTGCTGGCCGGCAACAAAGTGCGTTCCATGGCAGAGCGGCCGATATGGGACTGGGTCCTCCATTTTCCCTCGGACCTGCTTATGGCAAGAGGTTTCGTGGCTCAGATGAGGGCGATACTCGAGGACGCTGTTCCTAACCTGGTGAGCAATCCGCTCGGTCTGTATCGGGTGGGCATGCTGGCCCGTCGGGCCGACCTGACCTCCGACCTGGCCGATATCAAAGCCCGCCACTTGCCGGTGCTGGTGCTGTGGGGGGAGGGGGACGGCATCATCCCCAGAGCCAGCTTCGAGGCCCTTTGCGCCGCGGTGGGCTCGGCGGGCACGGTCGTCCCCGGGCGGCACTCGTGGTTGTTGGCCGACCCGGACAGTTTCGGCGAGGTGATGGCGAACTCGGTGAAGGTGGCCCGGGCCGCCAGGGTGGCTGCCAGTTCGGATGCCCCGCAGCCCAAGATCGTGGCGATGCGACCTGGCGCCACGGGTGCGGCTGCCCACTAGCGCCGGCCCGCGGGGGTGACCTGGCGGGTTGTGTGCAAGCGGAGCGACCTGCCCGGGAGCCGGGGCTGGCCGGTGCGCGTCGGGGCCGCGTCCATCGCCGTGTTCGACGTAGACGGCGAGTTGCTGGCGGTGGACAACGAATGCCGCCACGTCGGCAACCCCATCGATGACGGGTTGGTCGACTCCGGCTGCGTCACCTGCCCGTGGCACGGGTGGCGCTACGACCTGCGCACGGGCGAGCACCTGACCATGTTCGGGCGCCGGCGGGGCCTGCGCACCTATCCGGTGCGGACTGATGGCGACTATGTGCTGATCGAAGTCGAAGAGGCAGAGTAGGACAAAGAAGTCCCCTCGTCGCGGTGGGCGCCCCCAGTGGTAGGGGTCCGATGCGCGAAGCTGAGGTGCCCATGCGGTTGTTCTGGCGGATCGTCAAAACGATCTTCAGCTCGTTGTTCCTCGCCATCGTGGCCCTGGTGGGCGCGCCAGTGGCGGTCGGGGTGACGGTCCTGGCCGGCCTGATCTTCCTCCCCCTCCCGGCCACCATCCCCATCCCCAAGCCCAACCCGACGATCCTGCCGACGATCCTCTACGACCGTTATGGCAACCCGATCGCCACCCTGCAGCAGTTCGACAGCAACGTCCCGGTCACCGAGGCGGAGATCCCCGAGGTGCTCAAAGAGGCGGTGATATCCGACGAGGACCGCAACTTCTACCACGAGGGAGGCGTCGACCTGCGCGGCACCCTTCGCGCCTTGTGGGCGGACGTCCGCCACAGCGGGCCGCTGCAGGGGGGATCAACCATTACCCAGCAGTACGTGAAGCTGGCGTTCACCGACCAAAAGCGCACTCTGGTCCGCAAGGTCCGCGAGGCCATCCTGGCCAGCCAGCTCGACCGCCAGGCGAGCAAGAACGAGATCCTCTATCGCTACCTCACCATCGTGTACTTCGGCGACGGCAACTACGGCATCGGGGCCGCAGCCGAAAACTATTTCCACGTCCCGGTCAGCGCCCTCAACGCCTCGCAGTCCGCCACCTTGGCCGGGCTCATCCCGGCCCCCACCGCCCGCGCCCCGCGGGAGAATCTGGCCGCGGCCGAAACGGCCAGGGAACTGGTGCTGCGCGAGATGCGCCAGCAGGGGTATCTCACCGCGGCCCAATACGCCTCCGCGCTGCGGCAGAAGCTGGCGCTGGTGTCCACTGGCGGGTCAGCACCGCCGGGGCGCACCGCCGTGTACCCGGCCGAGACCACCACCACCGCCTACCCGGATTTCGTCAACTACGTGACCGCCTGGCTCCTGCAGCACTACCCGGCGTCAGAGGTGTACGGCGGGGGATTGCGGGTGCAGACCACGCTGGATCCGAAGGTGCAGGCGGCCGCCTACGCCGCGGTCCGAACCACCCTTACCGGTTCGAGCGACCCGACCGAGATGGCGCTCGCCGCGGTGGAGCCGAGCACCGGCTTCATCCCTGCCATCGTCGGCGGCCGGGACTTCGGGTCGGGGCCGTACGCGGACGACAACTTCGCCATCGGCGGCTGTGACCCGCCGCCCCCGAAGGGTACGGCGATCCAGGTGGCCGCCACCTGTTGGTCGGGCGACACCATCACGGGTGGCTCTCCTGGTCGCCAGCCCGGCTCGGCGTGGAAGCCGTTCGTGTTGGCGACCGCCTTCACACAGGGCGTCCAGCCGACGGCTACCTACTACGCGCCGGGCGTCTACCAGATCCCCGGCTGCGTGGTGCCTGCCGGTCAACCCGCCAGCGTCTGCGAGGTGCACAACGACGAGCCGGGCGCGGTCCTCGGCAACGTGTCGCTCGCCTACGCCACGTGGAACTCGATCAACACCGTCTACGCCCAGGTGGCCCCGCAGGTGGGCTGCCCCGCCGTGGCCCAAACGGCCAAGGACCTCGGTATCGCCTCCGCGTACTACTCAGACCCGCCCTTCTACTACTGCCCGCCGTACGCCCTCGGCGAGATCGACGTGTCCCCGCTCCAGATGGCGTCCGCCTATGGGGTGTTCGCCGACCACGGCCAGCGGGCCACCCCCACGCCGATCCTCGAGATCGTCAGCGGCTCCGGCAAGATCCTGGTCAACAACATCAGCCCCCTCCCCTCGACCACCAGCGAGCTGCCCGCCAACGTGGCCGACAACGTGACGAAGGTGCTGCAGGGGGTCATTACCAGCGGGACCGGCACCGCGGCGGGGATCGGTCGCCCGGCCGCCGGCAAGACCGGTACGACCAGCAACTACACCAACGCCTGGTTCGTCGGCTACACCCCCACCCTGTCCACTGCAGTGTGGATGGGCAACGCGGCCAGCCAGTCCACATCCCTCGGCTACGTCGCCGGCACCCTCGAGGACGGGGAGCAGACGGGGTTTGACCCGGTCTACGGGGGGACCTGGCCGGCGATCACCTGGCAGGAGTTCATGAGCCAGGCGCTGGCTGGCGTGCCGATCACGCCCTTTACCCAGCCGGCGCCGATCATCCCGCCCCAGCAGGCGGCAGCCCTCAAGGCGGCGACGACTCCGACAACCGTCGCCATCCAACCCGGGTCGCCGGGCTACGTGCAGGGGACCCCTATGGGCGGGCCTTACCTGGTCCCCGCCCCGGAGCCGTACGCACCCGAACCGGTGACGACCACCACGGTCCCACCTCCCACGACGACGACCACCACTCCGACGCCCATCCCCACGACTACGACCACGCTCCTGCCCGGGGGCGGTGGTGGAGGGGGCGGATCGGGATCCACCACCACCACGACGACGTTCCTGGGCCTGCCCTAGGAGGGTGCGACAGTAAGGTCAGCGCTGCCGGCGTATGGTTTGCAAGGCGCCGGCCCGGAAGAGGACCCGGGTGGTGCTGGCCCCGTCACCGTCCGTCGTGATCTCGATGCGAACGTCGGCCGGCGCCACGGTAGACATGTCGATGCCGCGCGAGGCCAGCCACGCCGAGGCCAGGAACCTCACCTCGTCGGCAACCTCGGGACTGGCGCCATCGGCTGCCTCCACCACTACCCAATCCGTCGGTGGCCGGATGCCCCCGCGTGGGAGGTCCCCTGCCGACGCCCCTCGGCCGGTGCGGCTGGGGTGCCACGCGCCCGCCGGGCCCGTCGCGCCCGCCGGCGGCTCGACGCGCATCGCGCCGCGCTTCCTCTCGGTGAATACCCCCCACAGCATCAGCGTGGCCACCATCAGCCAGCACGCTGCGAGCCCGACAATTTCAGCCACGCCCATTGGTCCTCCCCAAGGATCCAGGCTAGCGCGCCCCGTGGCCCCTGCAAAATGACACCCAAAAATCCGAAGTGTTCCCGCCAGGCCGTTAGGAGCTGCCGACCAGAGTCCCGCCGGGGCAGGTGAGCACCTTGTTGCAGGCCGCCTCGACGTAGGGGGCGTACCAGACGTCCTCAGTGGTAAAGCCGAGCGGGGCATAGGTCCGCGACGCCACCGCGAGCACCTGGCCGTTCTGATCGATCAGGGGGCCGCCCTGGAAAGCCGGGGCGATTGCCGCGTCGACAGCTACCCCACTCGTCGACACGTCGACGATCGACCCCTGGGTGATCGAGGCGCCCGCCGTTCCGAGCCCCGACACCGCGTAAATCCGGTCGCCTGGTTGTGGGGCCGGTGTGGGCGAGGCGGCCGTGAGAGCGGGAAGGTCCCCCGTGGGCAGCACGAGCAAGGCCAGGTCGTACTCGGCGTCCCAGGAGTGGACCGTCACCTGCGTGCTGTTGTTGCCCTGCTGGACATACACCGTCGGCCCCGGAGTGCTCGTGGCCGCCTCCACGGTGGTGTAGGAAGTCAGCAGCAAGGATTGGGAGCTGTTGGAGGACACCACGAAGGCGGTCCCGACCGATGGCTGCCCGCTGGCGTCGAGGGTGTGCACGAAGAACACCGATGGGGCGAGCTGCTTGACGAGCGCGGCCAGGGTGGCCGGCCCGGCCTGGAGTTGTTGCAAGGCTTTGAGTTCGGTCTGGATGTTGAGCTTGGCCGCCGCCGCCGTGGCCGAAAGGTTCCCCTCGGCGTTGGCGAACTGTGTCTTGTAGCCAGAAATAAGCGTGTTGACCCGGTCGTTGGTCTGGTTGAGCTTGTACTGGTAGTACGAGAAGAGCACCACGCCGCTAAACCCGGCGCCGATGGCGAAGGCCAGGATCAGGCTCGCGATCCCGAGCAGGCTACGGGGCAGGATCCGGCTCCGTACCGATGATCGCCGTCCCGCGTCGCTGGCGGCCGCGGCGCCCGCGACACCGGTGGTGCTGGGCTTCGAGCTGCGGGTCCTGTCCGCCGTCGCCATCGGGACCAACCGTACTCCGCATAGCTCCTGGTCAGGCGTAGGGTCCAGGTTGTGAACCAACCGGCCCAAGCCGTCGACCCACCGGTTTCGCCACCGCCGCTTCCCGACTGGCCGGAGGAGTTGCGCCCCGGTCGGGTCGTGTCAGTGGCACCCGGCGTGGCGCGCCTCGTCGCTCCGAACCCAAGTTTCATGACTGGTCCAGGAACGAACTCCTACTTTCTCGGTGACACTCGCTTGGCGTTGATCGATCCCGGGCCCGACGACGACGTCCACCTGGCGGCCCTGCTCGAGGTGGTCGGGGATCGTCTGCGCTGGGTGCTCGCCACCCACACCCACATCGACCATTCCCCTTTGGCTGTCCGCCTGCAACAGGCGACCGGAGCCGAGGTTCTCGGTTTCGGACCGGCGCCTCTTCATCAGGTGGCCGGGCTCGACGCCCACGACCGGGCCTTCGCGCCGGACCGGCTGCTCGGCGACGGAGATCGTCTGGACACCGGTGAAGTGAGCATCGACGCGGTGTACACGCCAGGGCACGCGTCCAACCACCTGTGCTTCGAGTTGGCCGGTACCGGGCTGCTGTTCTCAGGCGATCACGTCATGTCCGGTTCGACGGTGGTCATCGCCCCACCGGACGGCGACATGGCCATCTATCTGGAGTCGCTGGAGCGGGTGCGCCGGCGCCAGCCTCGGCGAATCGCGCCCGGTCACGGCGATGTCATCGAGGATCCCGCCGCGGTGCTCGATGGCTACCTGCGGCACCGGCTCGAGCGAGAGGCCCAGGTCCTCGCCGGGCTGTGGGCTGTCCCAGACGGCGTGACTGCTGAGCAACTGGTGGCGGCCATCTACACCGACGTTCCGGCCCATCTCCACCCGGTGGCCAAGTATTCCGTATGGGCCCATCTCCGCAAGCTGGCTGCTGACGGCCGGGCGACCGCGGCTGAGCCGGACGATCCGTCCGCCCCGTGGCGTCCGGTGGCGCGACCGGGGCCGCGCCGGGGCGTTTAGGCCGCGGCCAGGTTTTCGGCCAGCAGTGGATCCCCGAAATAGGAACCCTGCGCCTGGTCGCATCCGAATGACTCCAGCAGATCGACCTGCAGGGAATCCTCGACCCCTTGGGCGATCATGGTGACCCCGAGCGTCCGACACAATGCCGCTACGCCCTCGACGAGCACGGTGTGCCGGGAATCCCGTCCGAAACCGACCATGAACGCGGCGTCGAGCTTAAGGGCGTCTGGCGAAAAGTGCCGCAGCAGGGCCAGGTTGGCCGGACCGGCGCCAAAATCCTGGATAACCAACCGGACACCGCGCTGCACCAGCCGGTCGAGGTTGCGCCGGGCGTTGGGGCCGGGCTGGATCAAACTGCGCTCCGTCACTTCTACGGACAGCACGAGGGGAGACAAACCGTGGCCGTCGAGGATGTCGAGCGCCTGGTCGGTGGCCCGGGGCTGCTCGAGGTGGCGGGCGGACATCGGCCAGACCAGGCCCGGTACATCGCTACCCTTGCCGGCCGTGTTGTTCGACCACGATGCGATCTGAAAGCAAGCCTGGTCGAGCAGGCCCGCACCGAGTGAGACGATCAGGCCGGACTCTTCGGCGAGGTGAAGCAGGGCGTCGGGGGTTTGGAGCGGGCCGTCTTCGGCTCGGAGTCTGAGGAGCGCCTCCACCGCAACCATCTGCCGGGTGGCCAAGTCGACGATCGGCTGGTACACCACGACCAAGCCGTCCCGGTCGAGAGCCTCCCCGAGCACGTCCGGGCCGGGGACGCCACGCCGCCGGCCAGCACCCTCCTTCCGGTACAACTCGGCCCGGTTGCGGCCGAGTCCCTTGGCCCGGTAAAGGGCTACGTCGGCGTGCTCCAAGAGCGACGTGGCCCTTCGTGCCGGACCCACGGCCACCCCCACACTGACTGTCGTGGTCAGCTGACGGCCGCCTACCCGGATGGGTACCGCCATGTTGGCTCGGATCCGCTCGGCGATCTCGGCGGCTACCTCGTCCTGGCTGACCTCGGCGGCCACCACGACGAACTCGTCACCCCCGATGCGGGCCACGGTGTCGCCTGGGCGCATGGCGGTTCGGAGGCGCTCGGCAACCGTCCGCAGCACCCTGTCGCCGACGGCGTGACCGAGACGATCGTTGACCTTCTTGAAATTGTCGACGTCGAGGTACAACACGGCAAGCGAGGCGTCACCGGTCGCCGCTTCCTCGGCGCGTAGGCGGGCCAGAAGGGTCGCTCGGTTATCCAGCTCGGTGAGGCTGTCCTCGCTGGCCCGCCGGACCAGGTCAGCAGCGGGGTCGGGCTGGCGATACGTCTCCCGGATCGTGACCAGCAGGCCGGTCAGCCCGGTCGGGCCAGGGGCGCCGCAGGCGATAGTCAACTCGGCGGGACGCCAATCGCCGGTCGCGCCGACGATCCGGCATGCCACGGCGGGGCGATGGTCCGGATCGGCCGCAGCCTGGCTCAGGCCCTCCTCGAGGACCGGGCCGTCGTCGGGATGCACGAAGTTGGCCAGCCGGGCACCGGATGCCCAGCCTTCCGGACTTTCCCACGCCACGGTTCCGTCGAGGGCGACCACCAGGAATCGATCGCGCCCCCGTTCCCTCCGGGCCCCACGCGCCTCAATAGCCGGGTCCGGCTGCGAGGCCACTTCTGCCATTGAATCAGTTATCGGTTCCACCACCAGACAAGTTGAGCCAATTGTAGGGCGGATTCTCGAATGTCAGAGGCAGAAAGGTTGGTTCCGTCGAATCTTGGCAACAGGGTTTACAAGAGAGTTACGAGAGATGACCGACAAACGCCGTCCCACCATGCTTGCTCTAGACGAGGCCGCCGCAGTGCTCGACCTGCCCGCGCCCGCGGTCGAGGCTCTCGTCGGGAGCGGCTACCTGGTGCCGAGCCGCGTCAGCCGCGCCGGTCCCGAGTTCCCCCTTTCGGACCTCAAAGCGTTCGTCGCTCGCAACGCCGAGAACGGCGTCGGCGGCCGGCTGTTCAACGAGGCGCTTGTCGCCGGAGGGTCGGCTACCCCTGCCGGGTCGGCAGGCGCCGGCGAGGTCAGCTCGCTCGATGCCGAGGAGCTCCTTCATGCCCTGGGCGAGCGGGCTGAGGAGATGGGCAGGAGGGCGTTCCGCATCTTCGCCAGCGTGTTCCCCGAGGCGGAGAGCTGGACATTGCGCCAGCAGGCTGCCTTCATCGAGCAGGCCAAGGGGCGCTTTGAGGCCATCCTCGCCGTCACCGGGCAAGGCGCCGACGTCGACACTGCCCTCTTCGAGGATCTGCGTGAGGTCGGCGCCTCCGCGGCCCGGTCGCGATCACCGCTCCCCCAGCTGCTGGTGATCCTGCGCATCTCGAGAGATCTGGTGGTCCAGACCGCGATCGAGGTGTCCGAGGGAGGCGGGCGTCGGGGCGGACCCGCCCTTTCACTGCTGCTCACCCGCATTCTGCCGGCGATGGATCGGCTCGTCGACGCCCTGGCCCAGGGTTACTGGGAGGCGATCCTGACCCGACAGGAGGAAGCCCAGTCCCGTTACCGGCACGTGGTCGAGCGGGCCTCCGACGGCATCTACGAGGTCGATACGGAAGGCCGCATCAGCTACGCCAACGCCGCGTTCGCTCTCATCGTGGGCCGACGCTTGAGCGGCCTGGAGGGCACCGAGTTGGTCGAGGTGTTGCGCCCCCTTGATCCGACCGTGACGCTGGACAACCTGCTGACCGAGAGGCCGGACCTCCCGTTGGTGCCCCTGGTCGTGGTCCGCGCCGACGGCGTCCGCCGGGTGGTCTCCGTCCAACCCACCGCTCGGCGGGAGCACGGTGTGCTGGTCGGTTTTCAGGGGATCGTGCGCGACGACACCGTGGAAGAGGACTTCGAGGCGGACCGCAGTGCGTTTGCTGTCCTCCTACGACGGGACCTGCGCACCCCGCTGGCGACCATCATGGGATTGGGCGCCACCCTGGAGTCGCACGCCGACGAGCTGACGCCCGACAAGGCCGCCTACATCGGCCGCTCCGTGCGGGCCCAGATCGAGCGGGTCGTCCGTCTCGCTGACGATCTCTCCGACATCGGCCAGCTCCAGGGTCGGACCTTACGGTTGTATCCCCGTCCGGTCGAGGTCCGTCCGGTCGTCGATGCGGCGTTGGACTCGGTCGGCTCCGGGGCTTCAGCGGACTCTGCGGACCCCGGGGGTCCGGCCGGTGACGCTGGCTCGGCTGGGGTGGCCGTCGAGGTCGGCGACGGGGTCATTGCGCTGGCGGATCCGAGGCGGTTGGAGCAGGTGATCGCCAATCTGGTCGACAATGCCCTGATCCACGGCGCGGCCCCGATCGTGGTGAAGGCGGAGGCGCGGGGGGACGAAGTGCACGTCGTGGTGGCCGACCACGGGCCTGGGGTGGCGCAGGACCAGGTCGAAGCCCTGTTCGCCGGCCGGCAGACCCCCACCCGAAACCAACGATCACGGGCCCGTGGACGCGGCCTCGGGCTGGCCTTGGTGCGCGGCCTGGCCGAGGCCATGGGGGGCCGGGTGTTCTATGAGCGCGACGGGGAGCAGTCCCGCTTCGTTCTGGCTGTGCCGGCGCCGGTCCGAGGCACCTAGAGCCGGCGCCCCTGGCGCCCTGGTGCTGCTCAGGCCTGCTTGGCCACCGCGGCCTCGACGGCGTCGAGCATCCGGGCCGTGCAGCCTTGCATCTCGACGAGGGGCGCCACCTCGAGGACCGCATCGACAAGGGCCGCGAATACCCGACCCGCCTCACCACCGTGCAGGGCAGCCGGCTCCCCTCGGTCGCCGCCGATGGACACGGCCGGCTCGATCGGGATCCGGGCCAGCAGCGGCGCGCCGATCTGGTGGGCCAAACGCTCGCCGCCGCCCGCCCCGAACAGTTCGTAGTGCTCGCCGTGGTCGCAGGTGAAGCCGCTCATGTTCTCGATCACGCCCGCCACCCGCAGGTACCCCTTGCGGGCCATGTCGGCGGCCCGCACCGCCACCTTCTGGGCAGCCAACGCCGGCGTGGTCACGATCAGCATCTCGGCCCGCGGCAGCATGCGAGCCAGACCCATCTGCACGTCGCCGGTACCGGGCGGCATGTCGACGAGCAGGTAGTCGAGGTCCCCCCAGGCGACTTCTTCGAGAAAATGTTGGACGCCGCGCAGAAGCATCAGCCCTCTCCACATGATCGCCTCGTCCTCGGGAGAAAGGAACCCCATCGACACGACCTTGATCAATCCCGGTCCCACGACCTTGGTCATGGGCTCGATCCGGGCCTGGTCGCCGGAGTTGGCCTTGCTGGCCTCCAGCCGGCCTTCCATCCCCAGCATCCGCGGCACGGAGAAGCCGGCGATGTCTGCGTCCAGCAACCCAACGGTAAGCCCGCGCGCCGCCAGGCCGGCAGCCAGGTTGACCGTGACGGACGACTTGCCGACCCCGCCCTTGCCCGATGAGATAGCCAGCACCCGAGTGCGGCCCGGGATCTCCGTGGCGGGGGGGTGGTCCTGGGCCCGACGGCGGGCCCGGGCCATGAGCTCCTTCTTCTGGCCGGCGGACATCTCGCTGGTCAGGACGTGTACCGACGTGATTCCAGGGATGCTGCCCACCCGTTCGGTCACGTCTCGTTGCAGCTGCGCCCGCAACGGACAGCCGGCCGTGGTCAGGGCCACCTTGACAGTGACCGAGCCGTCTGCGGCGATCTCACATCCCAGGTACATGCCGAGGTCAACCAGGTCGTCGCCCAGCTCCGGGTCGATCACGCCGCGCATGGCGCCCAGCACCGCCTCTTCACTGATAATCGTCGACTGGCCTGCCATTGAGAGCCAGTGTACGGGGGTGGGTAGGCTTGGCCGGGTGGACCGGCTGTCCCTCTTCAAGGTCTTGGCGGACTCGTCCCGCTACGCCATCTACCAAGAGGTCGCTCGGGCCGAAGGACCGCTGTCCACGGCCGAGGTCGCCTATCGCCTGGAACTGCACCCCAACACGGTGCGCCTCCACCTGGAGAAGATGCGAGAAGCGGGCCTGCTGGTGGTGTCCACCGATCATCACGGTTCTGTCGGCCGACCCCAGCACCGGTGGGCGGTGGTGCCCCAGGCCCCGTCGCTCGGCTTGGAGCCGGCAGGTTTTCGGCTGCTGGCCCATCTTCTGGCGGAGCTGGCCGCCCAGTCACCGCTCGACCCCGCTCAGGTCGTGGGCGTCGGGCGTCGACGGGGTCAGGACCACTCGGTGGGGCGGCAGGGTCGCCGGGGCGCACCGCAGGCGGCTTGCCTGCAAGCGGTAATGGACGAGCTGGCCGACCTGGGCTTCGACCCCTCGCTCGAGCCCGACGCCGGCGAGGAACAGGCGACGATCGCCTTCACTTGTTGCCCCTTTCGGGAGCTCGCTGCGCTCTACCCCGACGTGGTGTGCCAGCTGCACCGCGGCATCACCGAGGGAGTCCTGGCCGGGGCCGTAGCCGCTACGCCGGGGATGACGGCCCAGGTCGAGTCGTTCGGGAGTCTGGTCGATGTGGACCCGTGCCGGGTGGAGCTGTCCTTTAACTCCCGATGACGAGTAGGATGACTGCTCGAGCGCGCAGCGGCGCGTCCCCGATTGACCAGGAGGACCGGTGAGCACTACCCAAACAGACGTCACCCCCACCGAGGCCATCAGCCTGACCGACGCGGCGGCCGCCAAGGTAGCTGAGCTGATCGAGCAGGAGGGTAACCCTGAGTTGGCCTTGCGCGTAGCGGTGCGCCCAGGCGGTTGCTCCGGCTACAGCTACGAGATGTTCTTCGACAGCGACATAGCCGACGACGACGTGACTTCGTCTTTTGGCACGGTGAAGGTGGTCGTGGATCCAGCCAGCGCCAGTCTCCTCCTGGGTGCATCCCTGGACTTCAAGGACGGGCTGCAGGGTGCCGGATTCAGCATCAACAACCCCAACGCCAGCCGCACGTGCGGCTGCGGGCAGTCCTTCAGCTGAGCTGAGCATCCACTTCACCCTCGACGGCCACCCGGTCGAGGTAGCCCGAGAGAGCGGATCGTTGCTCGAGGCCCTCCGTGAGGGCCTCGGAGTCCGATCGGTCAAGGATGGGTGCAGTCCGCAGGGCCAATGCGGTTGTTGCACGGTCTTGGTGGATGGGGCGCCGCGAGTGGCGTGCGTGACCCCATTGCGGCGGGTGGCCGGCCGGTCGGTGACCACGGCCGAAGGCCTCGACCCAGAGGTGGCGGACCGGTTGGTGAGTGCGTTCGTAACGCACGGCGCCAGCCAATGCGGGTTCTGCACCCCAGGGATCCTCTGCCGGCTGGCCCCACTCGGGCCGGCGCCGGCCCGAGCCCAGGTCGAGACGGCGCTCCTCGCCCATCTCTGCCGCTGTACCGGCTGGCGAACCATCGTGGACGCGGCGTGCAGCCCGGTCGTGGCGGGGGCGGACGATGCGTCACAGGTGTTCGTTTATCCCCCCAATCGGGGGGATAAACGAACACCTGTGGACGCCGGCGCGGACGATGCGGCCGGGACCTCCCCGTCCGCCACCGCTACCACCCGGGTGGCCGGAGCGTCGTCGGCGGCCGGCCGGCGGGCGAGTATCGAGGGCGGCACCCCGCAACGCACGGGCGCCAGCGTGGTGCTCGGAGGGGGAGGGTTCGCTGATGACACGGCCCCGCTTGGCTGCCTGGTCGCGGTCCCCGACGGGTATGGGGGTTGGGCGCTCGGCGACTCCGTAGCCGAAGCCCGAGCCGCGGCAGGCCAGATACCCGGCCGGCGCAGTGGTCAACAACTGCGCTACCCCCTCGAGGTGCCGCCAGGCGACTGGGACCTGACCTGGCAGACCACCTGGGTCGAGCCCGCCTACCTGGAGCCGGACTCGTCGTGGTGTGTGCCTGGCGGTGAGCCGGCCCACCCGGCGGGCAATGGGGGGGCCTTTGGCGGCAAGGTCGCGTCGACGGCGCCGGCGGCCGCCCGGGAGTTGGCAGACCGGTACGGGAAGCCGGTGCGGGTCGTTTTTTCCCGGGAGGATGTGGTGCGGTATGGGCCCAAGCGGCCACCCGTGGCGGCGGGCGGGCGCGTCGATGGGACCGGTGTGATCCGGGTCGTCGCTGCTCCCGGGATCGTCGAGGCGATCCGGCGGGTCGCGCCAGGGGTCGAGGTCATCGCCGTCGACGGGATCGCCGGAGTGACCGGCCCGCCGGTGTCGGCAGGCATCCGGGCGGCCGGGTGGTCTGAGGCGGCGATCCTGCTAGCCGCCCTTGGTGCCCTGGCCGGCGGGCGGGTGCCGAGCGGGCCAGGGGATGCGGTGGGGACGGCTGCGGTCACCGATCCTGGTGGCGGTCGGGCGGAGGCAGTGGTCACCGTCGACGCCGCCGGGTGGCCGGCGTTGGTGGAGACCGCCGTCTGGTGCAGGGATCCGCTCGACGAGACAGTCGTGTGTTCGTACGCGACCGGTGCCGCCCACATGGCTCTCGGCTGGGTGTGCTCGGAGGCGATCGCGGTAGGGGCGGATGGGAGGGCGGAGGACCTGACGGTCCGTTCATTTGGCGTGCTGCGGGCTCGGGACACTCCGCCAATCCGGGTTCGCATCGAGCGAGGTCGGGCCGGTGCGGCCGGCTCGGCTGGCTCGGCTGGCTCGGCCGCTGCGGCCGGCTCGGCCGGCTCGGCTGGCTCGGCTGGCTCGGCTGGCTCGGCCGGCGACCCGGTGCGGGGTTCGGACGCGGTCTTTGCGGCGGTGGCTG
>Ga0302325_10011504_pt1 | contig 19053 bp, 20 predicted proteins | sample Palsa_T0_2_FD_201948 | JGI IMG/M metagenome (GOLD analysis project Ga0302325, IMG submission 201948) | Peat permafrost microbial communities from Stordalen Mire near Abisko, Sweden - Palsa_T0_2 | ecosystem: Environmental > Terrestrial > Soil > Palsa > Peat permafrost | place: Sweden: Abisko...
CGCGTCGGGAATGTAATTTTCGGAGAACTGCTCGAAGAGCAGGTCGAAGGACTTGCGCATCACGCTGCAGAGGACGTTGAGGCGGCCGCGGTGCGCCATGCCCAGGTCGATCTCCTCGACGGCGACGTTGGGGCAGTGATCGATCACCGCATCGAGCGCGGCGATGAGGGTCTCGCCGCCCTCGAGGGAAAAGCGCTTCTGGCCGACGTATTTCGCGTGCAGGAACTTCTCGAAGAGCTCGGCCTTGAAGACGCGCCGCAGGATCCGGACCTTCTGCTGCTTGCTGAAACTCGGCCGCAGGCGCGTCGATTCGATGCGCTGCTCCAGCCAGCGGCGACAATCCTGGTCCTGCATGTGGGCGTACTCGACGCCGATATGGCCGCAATAGGTCTGCCGGAGCGCGGCGATGACGTCCCGCAGCTTCATCTGCCCGCCACCCAGATAGGTGCCGACGTCGAAGGATGTGTCCAAGTCGGCTTCGGCCAGGCCAAATTGCTCCAGTCCCAGCTTGGGCGCCGGCGCCGGCGGCTCGCTGAGCGGATCGAGGTGCGCCTGGAAATGGCCGATGGCCCGGTAGGCGGCGATCAGGTAATGGACGTGGGATTGCTTGAGGCTGTCGACGATCGCCACGCCGGCCGGCGCGCCCTCGAGGGCGGTGGACGGGCTGCCTCCGTTGTTTCCGAGCGTGAAGCCCTGGAAGAACGCGCGCCACGTTGGATCGACGGCATCGGGATTGTCCAGCCACAGCCGGTGCATCTCGTCGATGACATCGGCGTTGGCTCGAATGGGAAGGCTCTGGGAATTCATGAGATGGGAAAAAAAGCCCGCAGCGCTGGAGCGATGAGATCGTGTTCGGCCCAGCCGGCGGAAAGAGCGGATTTTTCGCTGAAAGGCTGCATCAACTTGCACTGGAGCTCAAGCGCTGCCACATAGATTGCAACCGGGCTTACTGGCCGCATTCGGGGCATAAGACACAGCCATGGAATCGCAGATAAAAGAATCACTCAACTCATTGCTGGACGGCATCAAGCGTTCGGACGGTCCCGCGATCGCGGCGGAGATGGGCCGCTTGGAGGATCTGCTCTCCCGCGGTCGGCCGGCCCTGCACCCGCAGCTGGTGCATTTCCTCGAACGCCGCAGCTACGCCAAGGCCCTGCTGTTTCTCGGCGGAGCAACCGACATCCCGGCGGGGGCATGCGGAGGCCGGCCGGCGCAGTGAGCCCGGGGGACCAGAGGATTCCGACGGGCGGTGGGGAGGGCCTCCGCCAGAACCCCTTTGACCGATTGAGCGGCGCCGGTTTGCCCATCGCGGCGCCGGGGGTCCCGGCCCGGGCGGCCGGGAAGGCGCCTCCGCCGGCCAGGAACCGGGGCCGCGTGGAGATCCGGCGCGAGAAGGAGGGGCGCGGCGGCAAGACGGTGACCGTGGTATCGGGATTCACGGGCATAGGGCTGCCCGAAAAAGAGCAGCTGGCAAAGAAAATGCGGACGGCCTGCGGCTGCGGGGGCACCGTCAAGGATGGGCAGATCGAGATCCAAGGCGACCAGCGCGAGGCCATTGCGGAAATCCTGGCCGTGGCGGGATTCCGGCCGGTATTCGCCGGTGGCTAGGCCGCGCTAGGCCGCCAGGCCCGCCGCCAGGGCCAGGGCGCTCTTGGCCCGATTGAGGATGTAGAGGTGATAGCCGGGGACGCCTTGCGTCAGCAGGTCGCGGATCTGGCCGAGCGCCCAGTCGATGCCAATCGCCTCGGCGACCTCGGGCCGTTCACCGGCGGCCTCCAGCCGCCGCACCAGCTTCGCCGGCAGCGAAGCGCCGCACATGGTCGTGAAGCGCTGGATCTGCTTGAGCGAAAGCACGGGCATGAGTCCGGGCACGATGGGGACCGTGATGCCGGCGGCGCGGCAGCGCTCGACGAAGCGGTAATAGGCGTCGTTGTCGAAAAAGAGCTGGGTGGTGACGAAGGCCGCGCCGGTGTCGACCTTGTGTTTCAGGCGGGAGAGATCAGCCTCGGCGCTCGGCGCCTCGGGGTGCTTCTCGGGATAGCCCGCCACGCCGAGGCAGAAATCGGCGTGGCGCGCCTTCAGCAGCGCCACAAGTTCGTCGGCATGGCGCAGGCCGTCCGGGGCGGGCTTGAATTCCGTCGCTCCCTTGGGCGGGTCGCCGCGGAGCGTCATGATGTTGCGGAATCCGCTGGCATGGATTCGATCGGCGATCTCGTGCAATTCCGTGCGGGTGTGCCCGACGCAGGTGAGGTGCGGCATGACGGTGAACCCGAGCTCATTCCTGAGCAGCGCGCTGACCTGGGCCGTGCGTTCGCGGGTGCTGCCGCCGGCGCCATAGGTGACCGAGACGAAATCCGGCGCGATGCCGCGGAGGGCGGTGGCCGTCTGCCGCAGCGCCTCGACCCCCGCCTCATCCTTGGGCGGAAAGAATTCGAGCGAGCGCAGCGGACGATCCTGGCCAAGGAGCTCGGAGATGGGGCGATCGGGGGCCATTACGCATCAACGTATACAAATTCGTTGATGCATGTAAAGAGGCCTTATTTTGCCGCAGGGGGAGGGGCCGGGGAAGGTGCCGGCGCGGGCTCGAAGAGTTCGTCGGGCTTTTGGGGGAGGCCGGTGAAGATGTAGTCGTCGATCTGGAAGGCGCGCTTTTGCATCAGGGCGTTCACGGGCGCCTTGGCGTCCGAGCTTGTGATGAAGGCGTAAACCGGCCCGGCGGGGATGGTGTCGGCTTCGGGCTCGGGCGGCGGCGTGGCCGCGGCGGCGTCCGCCGCCGGAGCGGCGGGTTTTGGCTCGGCCTTCGCATCCTTGGGCGCGGGAGGTTTCGGCTTCTTTTCCTCCGGCTTGCGGCCGAGCGCCACCTGATAGGTCTGGCCCGAGAAGGTGGTCAGCAGGAAGGTGCGGAGGTGCGCCTGCGCCGTCTTCGCCTGCGGATCCGCCGGATCGCTGGTGTCGGAGAAGCGGAGGCTGCCCAGCGTGCTCAGCACGGCCGAGATTTTTTCCGTGCTCACCTTCTGCCCGGCGGGCGTGGGATCCGCGGTCCAGGCCGCGTCTTTCGTTTTTCGCGAGACGATGACCGGAATGCCTCCGTCGAAGGGAAATTCGATCCGGGCGACGTCGTCGGGTTTGAGGACGAAGAGACTGGCGTCGGCCCAGGCCTTGGGCTCGGTGTCGATCGTGGCATTCAGGCTGGCGAGATAGGCCTTGGGCTCGTCGCCAAAGCGCACAAACCTGCCGCCAGTGTCCGCCGACTTGCCGAGCAGGACCGACCAGAGCGTCCGGCCGTCGTCGGCCAGCAGCTCGATTTTTGTGCCCCCGAACTCCAGGCGGTTGATGCGGTCGGGATTGACGCTCACCAGCCGCTGAATCTTGGCTGAGGTCAGGTCGCCGACAAAGGAGGAGAGTTTGGAGAAGTCGGCGGTCAGGTCAAAGTAGCCGGGCACCCTCCAGGTCCCGTCGGGCTGGCGCTTGAGCAGAACCGTTTTGCCGCCGTCCGTCAGCCGCAGCTGGGTGGCCTGGGTGATGGCCGCCGGATCGGCCAGGGGCTGGCCCACCCGCGGATCGGCCGGGGGAGCGGACGGAGGCCGGTTGGCCCAGAAGGCGATGCCGGAGAGGACGGCGAGGATGGCGACGCTGAGGACGAGAGTCTTGAGTTTCATCGCAGCGGACCAGGGTAGGATTATTTCCGGCGCGCCCGGTAGAACCACAGGCCGAAGCCGCAGATGAGCAGCGGGCTGGCGAGAAGATTGATGGCGAGCAGGCGGTTTTCCAGCGCGTCGATGCCCTCGCGCAGCACCAGGCGGATCTGGCGGCGTTCGCTGCGCAGCTTGGCGTCCTGCTTCTGGAAGTCCTCGATCGCCTTCGCCACGTCCGGCGAGGCCACCAGCCGGTTGCCCTCGGTCTTCTTGCCCTGCAGTTCGCCGAGCTTCCTCTGCACCTCGTTGAGCTGGGCCTCCAGTGCGGTAAGCTTTTCCCGGTACTTGGCGCTGGCCGCCTCTTCCATCGCGCGCACCACCTTGAACGGCCGCAGGGACGTGCCCTTGCCGCGGATGGAGAGAAGGGCCTGAGACCCGGAGAGGAAATCGAGGGCGTTGGCCGCGAACGAGAGATTGTCGTTGAGCGGCTCCGCGGCGGACTGCCCGAGGTAGGTGAACTTGCGCAGGCTATAGTCGTCGAAGAGCCAGTCGGTGTCGGCCACGACGAGGAGGGTGGAGGTCGTCTTGGACTCCTTGAGCGACGGTGGGGTGCCCGCCTTCGCTGAAGCTACGGCGGGCGGAGGGGCCGCCTTGCCTGCGTCGGGCGGGGAAGGCTCCGGCGTCCCCTCCGGCGGCCCATCGGGGAAAGCGGACTTGAACTTTCCGGTGACGAGCGCGGCGATGGTCTTCTTGCCCGAGGGCGTGATCTGCCGCGCGATGTCGTCGGGCTGGGCGAATTGCAGGGCGGCGGCGTCGAGTTCGCCCGCATGCGCGGAGGTCTCGACCAGGGGGGTGAAGGTGAGGCCCGACCCCGGCTTAAGCGCCACGCTGCCGGCCTCGATGAACCAGAGGGCGCTCAGTTGGGCGGTGATCGGCGAGAGGGCATTGAAATCGTCGCGGTCCAGGCCCAGCCAGACCGGGTAATGCACGGGGTTGCCGGTGGAGTTCTGCGCCTCCAGGGCCGCGGAATTGTCGCCGATGATTTTCCGCGGGTCATAGCTGAGGCCCCAGCCGCCGAACAGGATGGGCAGGTCGCTCGAGACATTCGGGGGCGGACCCTGCATCATGGCCATCTGGCCGCCCTGGCGCTTGAAATATTGCGACGACGGGTCGACGGCGATGAAGACCGGCTTGCCGGCGAGCAGGAACTGGTCGATGGCGAACTGCAGCTTGGGCGAGAGATTCTCGGGATGGATGACGGCGAGGGCATCGAGATTGGTCGGCAGCTCCGTGGCGGCGGGTTCCACCGGCGTGATCGCGAAGGTGTCCCCCCAGGCGGTGGTGACATATTGGCCGTCGCTCCCCGGCTGCCCCATCATCGGGTTGCCCGGCGCGCCCTGCAGCGGGAGGCTGGTGATCAGGCCGAGCTTCTTCTTGTCGAGCTGCTGCACGCCGTAGATCAGCTCGGACAGGTCATATTCCAGGAACTGCTCGCGCTGGGGGGCCAGCGCGGGGATGACCTTCTGCTGGTCGGCCTGGGTCGCGACCACGCCGAAATAGAACGGCTCGGCGCCATTCGGCGGGGTCTGCGCCTCCAGGCCGGCGGCCGTGGCCCGCTCCTCCTCCGGGGTGTCGGGCTCGGGATCGATCAGGTTGAGCGTGATCTTGCCGTGCGCGCTGCGCACATACTGCCGCAGCATCTCGCGGACGCGCTCGGCGTAATTCTTGTACTCGATGAACTGGCCGGTGGCGTCCTTGGAGCAGTAGAGGTCGAGGGTGATGGGCTCGGCGACCCCGCCCAGGAGCGATTTCGTCCCCGGCGTGAGCGTGTAGATATGCTCCGCGGTGGCGTCCAGCCGCACGGGCAGCGAGGAGGCGAGATAGTTCACCAGCACCAATCCGACGAAGAGGAGCGCGCAGGTGAGGATTTTCCGGCTGGGTTTCATGGCGGCGGGCTCAGCGTTCCAGCGCGACGGCGTTCAGGAAAAGCGTCGCGCCCATGAGCGAGAGAAAGAAGATCACGTCCTTCGGGTCGACGATGCCGCGGCGGAAGGCGTCGAAGTGCGTGACGAAGCTGAAATTGGAGATGAGATCGGCGGCGCGGACGGGCAGGAAGCCCTCGAGAAAGTTGGTGAAGCTGCTGAGGCCGAGGAAGAGCAGGATGGCGCATGCGGCCAGCCCGACGACGAAGCTGATGACTTGGTTCTTGGTCAGGGCGGAAGCGAGCGAGCAGACCCCCAGGTAGCCGCCCGCCATGAGAAAGGCCCCGAGATAGGTCACCGCCATGATGCCCCAATCGGGCGATCCGAGATAGGCCACGGTCGCCGCCATGGGCAGGCTGAGAGCGACGGCGAGGATGAGGAAGGCCCAGCCGGCGAGAAACTTTCCGAGGACGGCGTCGAGCGTGGTGACCGGCAGGGTGAAGAGCAGCTCGACCGTGCCGGAACGCTTTTCCTCCGACCAAAGCCGCATCCCGACCGCCGGCACCAGGAAAAGGAAGAGCCAGGGATAGAAAATGAAGAGGCTGTCCAGGCCGGCGGTGCCGGCCTGGAAGAATCCGCCATAGCGGGAGAAGGCGAGGGCGACCGAAATGACGGGGAAGGCCACCAGGAAGACATACCCGACCGGGGAGCGGAAATAGCCCAGGAACTCGCGCTTGAAGATGGGGCCGACTTGGGTGCTCATGAGTCGGTTTGCGTGAGGCTCCGGAAGATCTCGTCCAGCCGGGCGCCGGGCCGGCGGGCCTGCAGCTGGGCGGGGGTCTCGTCGGCGACGATGCGGCCGCTCGCGATGATGATCACGCGGTTGCAGATCGCATCGACCTCCTCGAGGATGTGGGTCGAAAGGATGACCGCCTTTTCCACCGCCATGCTGCGGATGAGCGCGCGCACCTCGTTTTTCTGGTTGGGATCGAGGCCGTCGGTCGGCTCGTCGAGCACCAGCGCCGGGGGATCGTGGAGGAGCGCCTGGGCGAAGCCCACCCGCTGCTTGTAGCCCTTTGAGAGGGTCTCGATGGTCTGCCGGCGCACCGGTCCGAGCTGGGTGAGCCCCACCGCGCGCTCCACCTGGGCCTGCCGCGCCGCCGGGGCGCGGAACCCGCGCACCTCGGCGATGAAGCGCAGGAATTCCTCGACCGTCATCTCCGGATAGCCCGGGGAATTTTCCGGCAGGTAGCCCAGCCGGCGCTTGACCGCGACCGGGTTGGCCTCGACGTCGATCCCGTCGACCAGGGCGGCCCCGGCGTCGGGGCGCAGGAAACCGGTGATCATCTTCATCGTCGTGGACTTGCCCGCGCCGTTCGGCCCGAGGAACCCGAGGATGTCGCCCCGCTTCACGACGAAGCTCACGCCGTCGACCGCGCGCTTGGCGCCATAGGTTTTAACTAAGCCTCGGACTTCGATCATGCTGGGGTGGAGGAAGACGGGAAAAATTTGGAAAGGTTCCCTTGTAAGGGGTGCATCCCGCTGCGCCAGCCAAAAAATAGCAAGCCTAGCGCGGCAGCGCCCCCGCTTCCGTCTTGAGCCGCAGCTGCCCGCACGCCGCGTCGATGTCGTGGCCCTTCTCGCGCCGCAGCGTGACCGAGACGCCGCCGGCGCGGACGACCCGGGCGAATTCCTCCTGGCGCAGCTGGCTGGGCCGCCGCCACGGCAGGCCCTCCACCGTGTTGTAGGGGATCAGGTTCACGTGGGCGTGGAGATCGGACGCGATGTCGCGCAGCAGGTCGGCCTGCTCGAGCGTGGCGTTGACGTCCTCGATCAGGATGAATTCGAGCGTGACCATCCGGCCGTGCCGCTCGCTGAAGGTCTTCACCGCCGGCAGCAGCCGCCCCAGGGGATAGGCCCGGTTCACCGGCATGATCCTCTCGCGCACCGCGTCGCTGGCTCCATGCAGCGAGACGGCCAGGCGGAAGCCGAGCGGCTCGTCGGCCAGCTGCAGGATCTTCGGCACGAGGCCGCTGGTCGAGATCGTGATGCGCCGCGCGCCGAAGCCCAGGCCCCAGTCGGCGTTGACGATCGTCAGGGCGGCCAGCAGGGCGTCGTAGTTGGCGAGCGGCTCGCCCATTCCCATCACGACGATGTTGTCAAAGGAGGCCAATTCGGCCCGGGCCCGCGGCGTGCGGGCATCCTCGAGATAGCAGACCTGCAGCAGCTGCGCGACGATTTCGCCGGCGGAGAGATCGCGTTTCAGGCCCTCGAGGCCGCTCGCGCAAAACACGCAGCCCATGGCGCAGCCGACCTGGGTGGAGATGCAGATCGTCTTGCGCGAATGGTCGAGGCCCACTCCCTCCTGCGGCACGCGGATGATGACCGTTTCGATCAGCGAGCGGTCCTCCATTTCGAGCAGCAGCTTGTCGGTGACGTCGGCCGATTGCCGGTTGAGCACCAGCGCGGCCGGCAGGAGCGCGAAGGTCTCGCCCAGCCACGCGCGCAGGGGCCGCGGCAGGTTGGTCATTTCGTCCCACGTGCGTGCGCGCTTCTTGTAGACCCACTCCAGGATCTGCCGGGCGCGAAAGGCGGGCTCGCCGTGCTCCCGGAGGCGCGCGGTGAGGGAGGCCAGAGTCTCGCCGGTCAGCGCCGGCTTGGCCGGGGTGAATTTCACGGATGGAGCCAGCGGACGAACCAAGCCCGGGCCCGGGCGTAGCCGAGATCGGTGACCTTGTGTCCCGTGTTAGGCTGGATCAGCACGGCGAAATGGTCATCAGCGCCAGCGCGGCGGTAGGCTGCGCCTACCACCGCCAGACATTCATCGAGTCCCGGACGGGGAGTCCTCGGATCCGAGTCACCGTTGATCGCGAGGAGGGGCCGGGGTGCGATCAAGGGAACCATGGACGGTCCGTCGAACTCACCGTCGATGCCGGGCGCCACGCGATCGTAGAAGGCGTGCACGAAGGCGCCGTCCGGTTTGGCTATGCCGGCGTCCTTCGCCGCTTGGTCGAAGGCGCTCTGGAAGGTGCCGATCCGGGAGTGCCAGGAGTCGTGCTCGTCCGCCCAGCGAAAGCTTTCGACGGAGATGCAGGGCACGGCGACCGCGATCCGGGGGTCGACCGCCGCGGTCAGGTAGGTCTCGATGCCTCCCTTGGAGATGCCGATCAGCCCAAGGCGCGACGGGTCGACATCGGATCGCGTCTGCAGCCAATCCACCAGCCGCATGACGTCCCATACGCTGTCAAAAAAGAGGGGATGTTCCTGTCCGGTGCGATAGGCGCGCAGGATCGCATCCGCGTAATCGGCCTTTCCGCCCGGGGCGCGGGCGCCGTGGTAGCGTCCATCGATCGCCACCGCCACGAAGCCGGATTGCGCCAACTCCCGAAGCAGCGGAAGCTCGTTCTCCTTGCTGCCGCCGGTCCCATGCAGGGCGATGACCGCGGCGCGGCGGCCCGCCGGGGCGGCCGGCTCGACCAGAATGCCCGGCACGCGCTGCCCCGCTTCCGTCTCGAAACTGAAATCGAGCCGCAGCAGGGTCCCATCCGCCGTTGGCGGGGAGACCTCCGGAGCCAGGGGGACCCGCGGCCGGCCGATCAGCCTGAGGAAATCAGCCCGGACGGCGTCCGGCGCCGGATCGGCGCCGGCCGTTGCGGACAAGACGGCGAGAATGAGGAGGAGCGGGGCGCGCATGTCAGGGACGCGCCAGGGCGCGGTTGATGGCGCTGACAATCGCACGGACCGAGGCCAGCTCAATGTTCGTGTGCGTGGCGGCGCCATAATACGAGCGACCCCGGTCGGTCTTGATCTGGATATAGCTGACCGCCTTGGCTTCGGCGCCCTTGCCCAGGGAGTGTTCGGCGTAGTTGAGGATGTCGAACTTGGGCAGCTTCGGCCCGGACCCGGCGCGCAGCCGCTCGTCCTGGAGGGCGCGGACGAAGGCCGCGATGGGCCCGTTGCCGGCGCCCGCCACGGTGAGGCTCGCGCCGGCGAACACGACGGCGGCCTCGCAGGCGACCTCGTCGGGCCGGGCCTGAAAGCGGATCGTCGCCAGCTCCAGCGGCGTCTTCTGATTGTCGAGGTATTCGGCCTTGAAGACGTCGTAGACCTCCTGCGGGCCGAGTTCGGTGCCGCGCGCGTCGGCGACCTCGTTGATGATCCGGCCGATTTCCTTATGCATCGGCTTGGGCAGCTGGAAGCCGAACTCGTGCTCGAGGACGTAGGCGACACCGCCCTTCCCCGACTGCGAATTGATGCGGATGATGGCCTTGTAGCTGCGGCCGATGTCGGCGGGATCGATGGGAATGTACAGCACATCCCAGGGCGCGCCGGGCCGCTGCGCCGCCCAGGATTTCTTGATCGCGTCCTGGTGGGAGCCGCTGAAGGCGGTGAAAACCAGCTCGCCCGCGTAGGGCTGCCGCACCGGCACCTCCAGCCGGGTGCAGCGCTCGTAGACCTCGCGGATCCCGTTGATATCGCCAAAATCCAGGCCGGGATCGATCCCCTGCGTGTAGAGATTAAGGGCGACGGTGACCAAGTCGACGTTGCCGGTGCGCTCGCCGTTGCCGAACAGGGTGCCCTCGACCCGATCGGCACCCGCCAGCAGGGCCAGCTCGGTCGCGGCCACCCCGGTCCCCCGGTCGTTGTGGGCGTGCAGCGACACGATGGTGGCATCGCGGCGGCGCAGGCGGCCGCACATCCATTCGATCTGGTCGGCGTGAACGTTCGGCGTGGCATACTCGACCGTGACGGGCAGGTTGAGGATGATCTTATCCTGGACCGTCGGCTGCCAGACGTCGGAGACCGCCTCGCAGATCTCGAGGGCGAAATCCAGCTCGGTGCTGACGAAGCTTTCCGGCGAATATTCGAGGCGCAGTTGCGTGCCGGCGGCGGCGAGCGCCCGGCCCTCGCGCACGAGCTGCTCGACTGCGCGGGTGGCGATCTGGACGATGCCGGGGCGCTCCAGGCCGAAGACGTACCGCCGCTGGGCCGGCGACGTGGAGTTATAGAGATGGAAGATGGCCCTTTTGGCCCCCTGCAGCGCCTCGAGGCTGCGGGTGACCAGGTCCTCGCGGCATTGGCAGAGGATCTGGATCGAGACGTCGTCGGGGATGCGGTTTTCCTCGATCAGGCGGCGCGTGAAATCGAACTCGATCTGCGAGGCCGAGGGAAAGCCGACCTCGATTTCCTTGAATCCGATGCGCGTGAGCATTTCGAAGTACTCGAGCTTTTCCTCGACGCTCATCGGCTGGGCCAGGGCCTGGTTGCCGTCGCGCAGGTCCACGCTGCACCAGAGGGGGGCGCGGGTCAGCGTGCGGTCCGGCCACTGGCGATTGGGCAGCGCCACGGGCGGAAAAGGGCGATATTTGCTCACGGAAGCGGGTGGCATGGGAGCGAGGAAATCAAAAAAGGGGAAAATTGACGATCAGGGATCCGGACGAACACGGCCAAATTGTCACGCCGCAACGGGGCGGCGGAAAAGGGCGAATTATCAGGGACTACGCGCAACCAGCCGCTGGGCGGCCTAACGGTCGCGCGCGTCGGTAAGTCGGGGAGCCTCGGCCTCGGATCGCATCGAATTTCCATTGTATATCGGTGGACCGGCCCAAAAGTCAAGGAGCTGTAACCTGCTGACTTAAAACCACGTCTTGTCCGATGTGTTCGACGTATCTTCCATGTACCTATGCCTGACGACCAGCCGTTCGATCTGGCTGGGTGTCTCGATCGCGTACGTCTGCGCGATCAGGTTGCTGCGCGAGAACTTGTGGAGCATCTCCACCCCCTGGTCATTCGGATCGTCCGGGCCCATCTGCCGCGGCGCGTCGCCGAAGAGGATCTTACCCAGGAGGTTTTCCTGAAGATGTTTACCCGCTTGTCACAGTATCAGGGAGCGGTCCCCTTTCCGCACTGGGTCTCGCGCATCGCCGTGACGACATGCATCGACCAGTTGCGGGCCCAGAAGCGCCGTCCCGAGTTCCGCTGGGCGGATCTCTCCGAGGGCGAGGTCGAGGTGCTCGAGACCGTGACCGCGGACGAGAGCACCGCCCCCGATGACGCGGTCGCCGCCCGCGAGCTGGTCGGCCGGCTGCTGGGCCAGCTGAAGCCCGAGGATCGGCTGGTGGTGCAGCTGCTGGACCTCGAGCAGAAGAGCATCGCCGAGATCAGCGCCATCACCGGCTGGAACCAGTCGCTGGTGAAGGTGCGTGCTTTTCGCGCCAGAAGGAAGTTGCAGAAACTTTTTGCCGAACTTAAGAAAAAGGAAGGCTCATGAATACCCCCGATTCCTGGCAGCTCCTGGCCGCCGCCGCCCGCCGGGCGCCCGATGGGCGCGAGACCGCCGCGCCCTATGCCTTCGCTGGGCGCGTCGTCGCCCAGGCCTGGGCGGCCTCGGCCGAGCCGGTTTCGTTCTTCGCGCATTTTTCCCTGCGCCTGTCGCTGCGGGCCCTGGGCGCCGCCAGCCTGTTGGCGGTGATCACCGCGGGCGCGAGCTATCCGGCGCTCGTCAAGATCTTCTCCGACCATCCCATGGCCTCTGAGGTCCCGGCCTCCGATCTCTCCGCCGCGGGCCCGGCTGATTCCGAAGACGTCGCACCGGGCATTGCGATCCCGGACGCACCCGCGGTCAGCCCGGCCTCTTCGGATGATCCCGTGGCCGAACTCGTGGACATTGTCTCCTGATCTGGCGTTTCAGCCGTGAATCAGGCCTTCAGAGTCGCGCTGGTTTCCCTGGCGCTCATCGGAATCTTCCTCGCCGGCGGCGTCGTGGGAGGCATCGCGATGGCGCAGTACGGAAAGGGGCGGTTTGAGCGCATGGAGAACGAACGCCGCGAGGAGCAGCACCAGCGCCAGCAGGAGCAGCAAAGGCTCACCCAGCTGGTCGTGCAGCTGCGCACGCAGCAGCAGCGCGATCAGCAGCAACTGCAGCAGCAGCTGGAGCAACAGCGCCCGCCTCCGGCGCAGCAGTCCGCGCAGGGGCGCGCGCTGCCCGCGCCCGAACAATTCGGCCCTCAGCTCATGCAGCGCTTTGTCAACCAGATCAACCCCAGGCCGACGGCCGATCAGCGCGACAAGATCCGGCCCATGGTCAATCAGGCGGCTGAGGAATTGCGCCGCCTGCGCCGCGATACGGCCCACAGCACCGAGCTGATCCTCCAGCAGCTGGAGGACCAGATCGCCGCCACGCTCAACCCAGCGCAGCGCGACCGGTTCACGGACGCCATCCAGCGTTGGCGCGATGCCACCCAGAAATTCAATGCCGAGATGCAGCAGCGCCAGGCCGAGCAGCGCTTGCAGGAGCAACAGCAGCTCCAGCGCGCGCAGCAGCGGCGGCAGCAACAGCAGCCAAAGCCCCCGCTAACGCCTTCCCCGGCTCCCACCGCTTCGCCGGCGGGTCCGCCGCCGGCGCCGTCGTCGCCCGTCGCCACACCTCCCGCCCCCTAACGGCGGGAATTGTTGTTGCGCGGGCCCCGGAGCGGGGCATGTTTCGCATCGGCCAGGTGCCATGCATGGGCAGGCGCGTGAACTCCGCCAGGGCCGGAAGGCAGCAACGGCAGCGACGTCCTCCCAGTGCCGTGGAGTGCCTGGCCACTCCTTTTCCATGTCCTATCAGGTCATCGCGCGCAAGTGGCGGCCGCAGACGTTCGACGATGTCGTCGGCCAGGACCATGTCGTGCGGACCCTGAAGAACGCCATCGCCCAGGGCCGCATCGCCCATGCCTATCTCTTCGTCGGTCCGCGGGGCACCGGCAAGACCTCGACCGCGCGGATCTTTGCGAAGGCGCTCAACTGCACGGACGGTCCCCGGGCCGACTTTTCCCTGGAGGATCCCGCGGTGCAGGCCATCGCCGAGGGCAGCCACCTCGACGTGATCGAGATCGATGGCGCCTCCAACAACAGCGTTGAGCAGGTCAGGGATCTGCGGGACACCGCCCGCTACGCGCCGGCGCAAGGCCGGTTCAAGATCTACATCATCGACGAGGTCCACATGCTGTCGACCTCGGCCTTCAACGCGCTGCTCAAGACGCTGGAGGAGCCGCCGCCCCACGTGAAATTCATCTTTGCCACGACGGAGGTGCAGAAGGTGCTCCCGACCATCCTGTCGCGCTGCCAGCGCTTCGACCTCAAGCCGATTCCCCCCGAGCTGATCGCCGAGCGGCTCCGGCGCATCGCCCGGGACGAAAAGGTCGCCGTGAGCGATGGTGCGCTCGCATGCATCGCCCGACTGGCCGACGGCGGCATGCGCGACGGCCAGTCCATCTTCGAGCAGATGATTTCCTTTTGCGGCGGCGAGATCGCCGAGCCCGACGTCCTCGACGTCTACGGCCTGGTCTCGGCCGAGAAGGTCGCCGAACTCGGCGGAGCGCTGGCCGCGGGTGACCACCGCAGGATCGTCGCCCTGGTGGACGAATGCGACGCCTCCGGCCGGGATCTGGTGCGGCTCCTGGCCGACCTGCAGGCGCTGGCCCGCGGGGTCCTGCTCGACGCCATCGCCCGGGGCGGCAGCAGCGACCGCCTGGGAGGCGTGCCGCTCACTACGGAGCAGCTGACCCGCCTGCTCGATGGGCTGCGCGAAGGCGAAGGGAGCGTGAAGCTTGGACTGGCGGAAAAGATAAATTTTGAGGTCGTACTGCTCAAGGCGGTCGAGGCCAGCCGGGCGCGGGCGATCGATTCGCTGATCAGGGAGCTCGCCGCGCTGGCGGCGGAGACCCCGGCCGGGGCTGCCGGGGACCCGTCCGCCGACGTTCCGGCGCAAGTCTTCGCCAAGGCGGGGACATCGGCGAATGTGGAAAAAAAAAAGACCGGCTGAGCGAACTGGAGCGCCGGTTGCGCCCGGCGGATTCCTCTTTGCCGCCCGCGGCCGCGGTCGGGGGGGGGCGGCCTGTCCCCAAGCCAACTGACCCGGAGCCTTGGGGACAAGGCGCCCCACCGACCGATGAACTCGATGAAGCGTCCTTCCTGGCCGAGGCGCGCACGCAGAGTGAGGTCTCGCCGGCCTCCTTTCCGGCCGGCGCCGCCGCGGAGGTGGGTGCGGAGCCGGATCTGCCGCCGCTCGACCAGCTGGTCGCCCGCATTCCCGCGGACGTGCGCGAGGCTCTCGACGATCTTTTTCGCGCGAAATTCACCCGGGTGACGCGCGTGGCTCCGACCATCCTCAAGCCATGAAAACCAGCCGAGCCATCGATCCCGGCGTCCGGATCACCCGACCGCTCGATCTCGCCGGCCTCCTGCGCTCCTAGCCGAACCGGGTTCCGAGGTCTGGCCGACCCTCGATGCTGCGCTGGTAAAGATAGGTCTCGGCCGCGACGCCGGCGTGCGGCGGCAGCAGGTGGATTTGGACCCGGGCATAGAGGCCGGACTCCGTCCCCTCCAGGGCGTCCAGCCGCTCCAGGCAGGATGGATCCACTTCCCAGAGCTCGCCCTCGACGGACAGGCCGGGCGCTTGCGCGACCATTCCGGGATATCCGTCCAGGAGATAAAGGTGGAACGCCGGCTCGGTGCGGGCCGGTCCGACGAAATGCTGGCCGGCCAGGATCCGGTGGTTGTCACCCCCGCGCTTGAGCGTGCCATAGACGAAGACGCGGGCCATGGCTGACATCGGCGAACCAGGCATGCCGTCAGGACGCGTCCGGGGGAAGGACCGCGACCACGATGGCGGTGACGTTGTCGCGGCCGGAGCTCCTCACCGCCTCCTCCACCAGTTCGGCGGCCAGCGTTTCGACCGGCGCGGCGCTGAGCAGCGCTTCCTCGAGCCGTTGATCCCACAGCCCGTCGACCAGCCCATCGGTGCAAAAGAGGAAGCGATCGCCCGGCTGGCAGGCCACCGACGCCAGCTGCGGTTCGACGAACTGGTGGCCCGCCCCAAGCACCTGCTGGAGGGCGTTGCGCCGCGGATGCGACCGGGCCTCGCGCTCATTGAGCTGTCCGGCGCGGCGCAGGCCGCCGACATAGGTGTGATCGTGGGTCAGCTGGCCCAGCTTGCCGCCTCGCGGCAGTTGATAGATGCGGCTGTCCCCCACATGGCTGAAGTGCATCCATTCCGGTGTGAACCATCCCAGGCTCAGCGTGGCGCCCATCCCCGCGCATTCCTCGTAACTCAGCCCCATGTTCGTGAGATCCCGATGGATGGCGGCAAACACATCCGCCATGATGTCGCTGAAGCCGCGGCTGACGCCCCCGGCGGAACGACGGAAGCCGCGCGGCAGCAGGCGGGTGACCCTTTCGACGGTGAAGCGGCTGGCAAACTCGCCCGAATGGGCGCCCCCCATCCCGTCGCTGACCGCAAAGACGAAGTCGGACTCGGCCAGCGACGCTCGGCCCACTTTGCCGAGGTGGCGCACATGCTCGGCGTCGAAGGCCAGGCCCAGGAAGGTATCCTCGTTATTGGAGCGAAAGCGGCCGCGGTGCGTCAGGGCCGACCAGGCGAGGTCTGCGGCCCGCGAGGGGTCGGGGGAGGGGGCGTCGGGCGCGGGCGAAGGACCTGGCTGCATGTTGCCTGGGTTAAGGGGTTACGGGGCCTCGGGCGGGGTCGAGTTTTTTTTGTCGAGGAGCGTGGCGAACTCGAAATCAATGAGGCAGAAGCGTCCGTCGGCGGTCCGGTAGGTGATGTTGCGTATGTCGGGGTCTTCATGCCGGACCCCGAAAGGCTCCAGCTCGGCGAAGAGTTCCTTCCGGTGCTCCTCGCCCAGGTGGTCCACGCGCGATCCGCAGTTGGTGGTTATGATCTTGAGGTTTTCCGGTTCCACGGCGAGCAGTCGCGGCACAAAATTGCAGCCCCGGGCCTCAAGGTGGCGCAGCACCCGGACCTCATTGGCGAAGCGCTCGGCGGCCTTGGGGCCGCGGAAGGTCTTGTGCACGCGGCTGTCGTAGCCGATGCGAACGAGGGCGCGGGCGGTGTCCTTAATCTCGTGCATGGCGGCGGATGCATGATCTCACCGACGGCCGGGGGAGGCAAGTGCCGGAATTCGCTGATTCCGTATGGCTTGTAGAATATTCCATGAGGTAAGATTTCATCGGGCATTTCCGGTTTTGGCACTGGGACTGCTCAAAGCGACGCCACCCAAAGCATGGCCGGGTTTGACATCCGAAATTCCGGCGATTGACACGATCGGACCCGCAGGCAACCCATTAGCCCCGCAACAACCCAATCAGACATGGCCAAACTCAAACTAGAATACATCTGGCTCGACGGTTACACGCCCATTGCGAGTCTCCGCAGCAAGACGAAGATCATCGACGGCGACCCCGCCAAGCTAGCCCTCGCCGACCTCCCGATGTGGGGCTTCGACGGGAGCTCCACCCAACAGGCTGAAGGCAAGAGCTCCGACTGCTTGCTCAAGCCCGTGGCCCTCTATCCCGACGCCGGCCGAAAAAACGGGTTCCTCGTGATGTCCGAGGTGCTGCTGCCCAACGGCGAGCCGCATCCCACCAACAGCCGGGCGACGATCCTCGACGACCCCGGCGCCTGGTTCGGCTTCGAGCAGGAGTATTTTTTCTTCAAGGACGGCCGTCCGCTCGGCTTCCCCGTGGCGGGATTCCCGGCCCCCCAGGGGCCCTATTACACCGGTGTCGGCTACCGGAATGTGGGCGACGTCGCCCGCACCATCGTCGAGGATCACATCGACCTCTGCCTGGCCGCCGGGATCAACATCGAGGGCATCAATTCCGAGGTGGCCAAGGGCCAGTGGGAGTTCCAGATCTTCGGCAAGGGCTCCAAGTCGGCCGCCGACCAGATGTGGGTGGCGCGCTACCTCATGGCCCGCAGCTGCGAAAAGTACTGCATCGACATCGAGTGGCAATGCAAGCCGATCAAGGGTGACTGGAACGGCTCCGGCATGCACGCGAACTTCTCGACCAAGCACATGCGCGAGGTCGGCGGCAAGGGCTACTTCGAGACGCTCATGGCGGCCTTCAACAAGCATCGCGACGAGCACATCGCGGTGTACGGCCCCGACAACCACCTGCGGCTGACCGGGCTCCACGAGACCCAGTCGATCGACAAGTTCAACTATGGCGTGGCCGACCGGGGCGCCTCCGTGCGGGTGCCGCACAGCTTCGTCAACAGCGGCTACAAGGGCTACCTCGAGGATCGCCGTCCGAATTCGGCGGCTGATCCGTACCTGGTCGCCTCCCGGATCCTCAAGACGATCGCCACCGTGCCGACCTCCTGACCCAGATCGGGCCCAGCCCGGTCCATCCGCTCAAGCCGGCGCCATCCCCTCGGGGATGGCGCCTTGTTTTTGTTTCCGCGCGCGGAGCCCTATTCCAGGATCATATCCTTCACCGACTTGCCCGCCGGAATCATCGGCAGGACATGCTCGGTGTAGGGCACGATCACGTCCAGCACGTAAGGCCCGTCGTGGTCGAGCATCTCCCGAATGGCCGCCTTCAGCTCGCTTTTCTTGATGACGCGGCGGCCCTTCACTCCGAAGCCCTCGGCGATCTTGACGAAGTCGGGATAAAGGGCGTCGGGATTGTCGGGGCTGCCGACGTTGGTTTCGTCGCCCAGGATGGTATTGCCGCGCACGCTGTTGTAGAAGCGGTCCTCCCACTGCACCACCATTCCCAGGTGCTGGTTATTGAGAATCATGGCCTTGGCCGCGATCTTCTCGATGTGCGCGGTGGCGAGCTCCTGGATGTTCATCACGAAGGAACCGTCGCCGTCGATGTCGATCACCTGCTTGTCCGGGCAGGCCACCTTCGCGCCGATGGCGGCGGGATAGCCGAAGCCCATCGCACCCAGGCCGAGCGAGCTGATAAAGCGGCGCGGCTCGTTGAAGCGGTAGAATTGCGCGGCCCACATCTGGTGCTGACCCACGCCCGTGGTGATGACGGCGTCGCCCTCGGTCAGCTCGTAGAGAGCGGCCACGGCCTCCTGCGGGAGGATGTGGGGGCTCTTCCCGAATCCGGCCTGGCCGTCGAAGGGATGGTCGCGCTTCCAGCTCGCGATCTGCCGATGCCAGGCGGACGTGTCCGGCGGGGTGAACCGCGCCGCGTCGATGAGTGCATTCAGCCGGGCCAGGGCATACTTGACGTCGCTCTGGATCGGCAGATGCGCCCGCATGTTCTTGTTATGCTCGGAGGCATCGATGTCGATATGCACGATCCTGGCCTGGCTCGCGAATTTCTTGGTGTCGCCGGTGATCCGGTCGTCGAAGCGGGCGCCAAGGCACAGGAGCAGGTCGCACTGGTCCACCGCCCAGTTGCCATAGGCGGCGCCGTGCATTCCGAACCACTGCATCGAGAGCGGATGGACTTCGGGAAAGGCCCCCACGCCCATGAGGGTCGTGGCCACGGGGATATTGGTCTTTTCCGCGAAAGCCGCGAGCTCGCGGTGGGCCTCGGCCGAGATGATGCCGCCGCCGGCGTAGAGAACCGGCCGCCTGGCCCGGCCGACCAGCGCCAGCACTTCCTTCAGCTCGTCGTCGCTGGCGCGGTGTTCCATCCCCACGTAGGGATTGCGAAATTCAACGGTGTCCGGAAACACCGGCCGGAACATC